>JACCDS011434084.1_pt1 | contig 256238 bp, 270 predicted proteins | sample 7446441 | NCBI WGS metagenome assembly JACCDS01 (sample SAMN15323445, study PRJNA562643) | freshwater metagenome | isolation source: river surface water | place: USA:Blue River Watershed | collected 2017-08-17
AGTGGCTTGAATAAAAAAGACTACCTAGGTAAGTCCCGAGCTGCACGGACTAATCACAGGGAATTCTCGAAGGGGCTACCAACCCACTGGCTTGTCAGCGTGACAAACATCGAGCTCTTCTGTGAAAACTATACGTGCAGTCTGATGGCCAGGCGGTGGAAGTTTGTGCCAGGATTACACCTTAGCACTCACGTAGTCGCTTACCAGGCAGCCGAACAGCAAGTGGGTGTGCATCGAGCAGCACTTTGAAGGGAGGGAGGTGTTTGCGTACGTCGCTTAACCCGTACAGCAGTCCCACTTGCCGGAAAACGAATATTTGGCTCCCCGACCTGGGCTCGAACCAGGTAAAGGAAGATGGCTCCACAGGCTGGACTCGAACCAGCAAGACCTCTCGGAAGACGGATTAACAGTCCGTTGCAGTACCAATTATGCTTACTGTGGAATTGTTCAGATCAGCTCGTAGGCTTTCGCCCACTTGCGTACGGCGTTATCAGAAACGCCGTACTTCAGACCAAGCTTGACCATCGATGTGGCTTGCATCTCAGACTGAAGAATTTCTTTCGAAGGCCTCTCGACCCTACGCTGTCCCAAATACTGGCAGTTGGTGGAACAGTAAGCTTGTCGAGATCCACTACAGAAACGTATCCGTTAGTGATGATTCTTTGCTTTTTTGCCATGGGGTGAGTGGGGTTTACAATGATCTTATTTGATTGAACTTGGATTTGAGTTGAAATCAAATAAGACCACTGTTTTGTACGCAGCGCTGTGTTTTCTTTTTGACGCTGTTGTTTATTGGTTTTTTGATGACTGCCTGCTCCGGAACGAAGCAAAGCTTTCACTACCAAAAAGTTTCTTTCTTTCGGCTTGATGATTTTGAACTTTTTCATGTTTTATCCAATTGAAGTATTTGGCGGAAACAGTGAGATTCGAACTCACGGACCCTTTCGAGTCGCCGGTTTTCAAGACCGGTGCATTAGACCACTCTGCCACGTTTCCTAAACTTCCTTAAATCAGCATTCCATGATCCACTGACTCTGAGAAGTGGCCTACTTCCCACACATCCATGACGCGGGTGTGTTTGAGCCAATGAGTCACAGGTTGCGGACTTTTTGAGAAACATCCTCCGAGTTGGAAGCGAGCGCCAGGAACCCCCAGCACCATGATTCTCTTTACGCCTACAGCTTACCCACACTTCGATTGACGGTCTTGGCGTGGGTCGTACGATTCGAGAGGCGTCACCCCCTCACGTTTTACGTTTGCTTCCGCTGCGGTTCAGGCTTACATCGTGAGTACACCTTACTGGCAGCCATCTTGATACGTGAGCTTTGCAGCAATCACGTTTCGTCGATTTGTTTTACATCGTTCGACTCTTCAGTCAATTACGATGGGTGTAAAACACACCCCAAAGACATCGGATTTCGTTCAAAGTGACTGGGTTCATCAATGAACGGTTCCCAGGGACGACCGCCCACAAAAACAACAGTGTTGCTAATGCGGGATAATTGGCCAAATACAATGTCAATGGGCTGCATTCTAGCGATAACGGGTTTTACCCCATCACCGTTTCTCACAGCAACAACCTTCAAACGCTTCTATGGCAGATGCCTCCACGTCTGTTAACAATTGCTGCATCGACTACAACTTGGTGCGCACCAGGAGCCACCCTGATAGAATGCAACACCCGTAGCATTTTGTTGTCGCTGGCAACGACAACTTCTCACAATCTGTGCCAGTTTAACTCTTTAACCCAACAAATCCAAATTGGAATTGCGCCCGGGATAGGGAAGTCGGTTTGAAGCTTCTTTGCTCACAATTGTCCTGGTAATGCTAAAAGACCAGGAAGCTCGGCAACGCTCTGTCGTCGAGCCGGTAGCTCATCTCTCAAACTATAAACTGCTGCATTATTTTTTTACACAGTCAGATGTTTTTTATTTCTTGAAGATACCTTTAAGGAATTTAACCAAACACCCAAACCATCCCAACTTTTTCACTTTCGGTATCTCAACGCCTGAGGATGGTGTGTTTTGTACAATCGCGGATTCTGGATTTTTCAAAACACAAGACAGCGCTACAGGTAGGGCCTGTGTGTCTGTCTTTGGCAGGGATTCAGTCGCAGTATGAATGTCTTCTTCTTTGAAATGAAACTGCGACTGTGATTCGGAATTGTCTTTCAAAAATTCCAAATCAGGCAGCTCTGGATACGAGGCCAGATTCTTTTTGGGCATAAAGCGAAAAACGTAAGACAAATCAAACTTCGTCAAATCGCGCTGCTTATTTACATTATTCGGGTATTTCGCGCACAACTCAATGATCCCGCAGTGGTCAACCAAATGAGCACGTAAGTGACGTTTGACGGCGTCATAAAAAGCCGATTTGAATCTATATACGCCGGTATGGGGAAAATTGATTTTCTTGTGCAATTCTTCTAGCCAGTCGATGCTGTAGAAAATTTCGCAATTTTGTACGACCTGACTGCCGTACTTGTCTTTGAAGATCTTAGGCAATTGCAGTTGATCCACACTGCTTGCAAAAAGCATTTTGTACAAGGTCTGTCGCAGGTTGCTGGTGATTTTGACCGATGCTTCACCGGTGTTGGTGTCTCGTATCAAAATCAATCCAACACCGCTGGTATTCTCAACTGTTTTGACAAACTCACTATATAGCCCCGCATTGACCTTGTGGAAAGTCATGTTGATGTGTGCCATTTTGATATTCTTTCTTTTTTACAAATTATCAAAATTGAAATTCGGGCTCTTTCAAAACCAACAAATCTTCGTAGTTTTGATTGATCAATTTCAAAGATATAACACCAAGTGGGTTGTCGGATTTTTCTGACGCACTAATCATCAAATCCAATTCATTTCTGAATTTGACATTGATGGTGATCAGCGGTGTTGTGTTGACGTTATTGCTAGACAGCACCGTCTCAATAGCGGCATTGATGGCTGTCCAATTGGAGACGGTGATCAACTCACCCAATTCCGCTTTCAGGAAGAACGTGCCTTTGGCTTTCTTACCATTGAATTGTTCAAGAATGTTCAGCATGTTGATCACCTGTATTTACAGTGGTTTAATCATCATATTTAGGCCAAATAATCGGTAATGGCTCGCCGAGTTTGAGGTCATGCTTTGCCAGAGCAACATGTACTTCCTGCAGCGACTTTTCCCCGAAATTATAAATGCGCATCAAATCAGTTTTTGTTTGTCGCGCCAAATGGCCCAATTGATGAATGCGTTTTCGCATTAAAAGTCTTTTCACACGGTAAGAGAGTTCCAGCTCATTAACGTGAGTGCGCAACTTTGATGCTAGTTTTGAAAGTTCTTCATCAGAAAATTTCACAGCCGACGTACCAGAGCATTCGTTATTTTTCGGATAAATAACCGAGTGCAGATAGTTCGGGTATTGACTGAGGGGAAGCTTGGTGTTCACGCGATGCTCCAATGCGCGCAGGTGGGTTAAGCGAGTGTGAGGCTCTCGGGTTCGTAGACATCTTTGTAACCCTCAGGGTATTTCTCGGAAGGATCCCAATGCACCACGTATGGACAGCGTTCCCCAGAGTAAAAACTGTTGACCAATCCGCCGAGCAAGCCGGCTTCGGATGCAAGCTCGACTGCTTTTTCAAAATTGGTTTCCAGGTATGACGAAGATTTGGCACCATTGTACGCCACAATGGTGCCTGTGCCGTGAGTGTCAGGACCACCATCGAAATGCTTGACACGGGTCTGGAGCGGCAAGAGTTTTTGTGCTGTCATTTCTTTTCAACCTTTACAAGGGGGTATAGTAGACTGCTGCCCTCAGTCACAGGAAGCATAAGCAGCGAGACTTTGTATTCTGGGAATTTTTCCTCGAATTCTTCGATGATGCGATTTTTCAGAGCTTGCAAAAGATCGATTTTTCTTTTGATTGTCGATTTAGTTCGGGCCTCACTGGCGTCGTTTTCACGAAGTTGATCTTCGCGGAGACAAATCCCACTTTGGATGGTTTGCAGCACGAGTGCTAGTGTGGAGTACTGTTCTGAGTTCTTGAGTTCACTCACATACTCGCCTTCCGAATAGTTAAGTGAATTTTCAATCTGTTCGAAAGTGGCAAAGGGGTACTGGTTGTAAAAGACCGCACCATCTTTACCTTTCAAAATGTAACCGTCGTAATTGGAAGTATCATCAGGACGACCATAATTCCATCGAATCTTACGGTGTTCAACCACTACCATTTCGATAAATTTGATTTCCGCAATTGAAATATCGTCCCAGTCGTACGGCCTGATGAAACCCTTCGTGTTGTTTTGGTTTTCAAATTTTAAGAACACGCCGAACACAGTTTCGTTAAGTTGATAGCTCATGATTTGTTTTCCTTGATTTGATATTTCAAATATAAAAACGCAGCTAAGAAAGACACGCTTTTACAGCATAAAACCAGAAAGAGATCTACTCCCTTTCTGGTCTTTGGTTTAAACAAATGCAAAAGCGTTTTTGGCTTTGATTGCACATTCACCGTTCTCAGAAGCCACCTCAGGCCATTTCTCAGAGTAAGGTGCAAAATGATTTCGGAACGCCAACTTGTACACGACGTTTTTGCGCTCGACACTGTGGGTGAACTCAAGCCTGATTTCACCTTCGGTCAAGTCCACCCCGGTGACTTTGATGCCGAACATCAGATAAGGCTCAAATTCACGTTCAAAAGCCACGACAGCGTGCCTTTGGACATAGGTATACAGAGGATCCAGCGATTTGCGAAGCGCTTTGGCTTCGTGCTCTTGCGGATTGAATTCAGCACAACGAGACAAGGATTCCGAAACCATCTTGGACAAGCGTTTGAATTCACTGTGCTCCAAGTTCAGAATGCGACTGTTGTTCTTTTGAATTTTCCGATTGCTGGCCAAAGGCTCTGTCTTCATTTTTCGTGATCTCTCGATGATGTGTTGTTGGTGACCTCAGACTTGAGTGGTTGCGAGTAACTCACCCATGAACTGAACTTGGTGTCCTTGGTTTTGCAAATATGTCACCGCCAGGACTGCAAACAAGTGCCGATGACAGTATTCGCCCGCCCTGCAATAACAGGCCAGTGCAAATTCTTTATTCTGACTGAGCACACGCCAGCTCTCGTTCATCTCCGCATTAGGCGAAAGGACTTTGTCGTAATAGCGCCGGGTGTACTCTTGCTGCGACATCTGGCCTGCTTTGTACAACCTTAGATTCTCCCACGTTGGGGCAAAGGCTTGCAGTCCGGATTTCACAGTGATGTCCAACATAGAAATGCCTTTGTCCTTGGCAAGTCTCCAGTTAGACATTTGGATGGTCCAGATTCGATACTGTGTCAATTGTCTGCTTTCGACAACTCAGCCATGGCTTGCTCGGCCTCAACAAAAGAACTCACCACCACGCCTTCAGGCGTATGCCATCCCCAGATTTCGGCAGCAGATTTCTCCACAGCAATTGGATTGTCGTCAATCCAAACATCGATTTTAATACCCGCCTTCTCTACGGCTGGGCGTTTGGCTTCGCGCGAAGTGAAGATGATTCCATCGACAGCGTCAATGAAATATTGGGGGATCGATTTTTCGGGATTTTTCGGATTGCTAATTTCACTGGGGTAACGCATGGTTACGATCCAGACTTTGTGACCGCGGCTGCGAGCCAAATTCACAAACATGAAGTACAGCTCCGCGTCTTCGGTGCACGTGCCATCCCAATCCAGACCAATGTTCATTGAGTTTTCCTAGATTAATTTAATCAGGTCGGATTGATTGTCCGACCTGATTGGTTATTTACTTTCCAGTACCTACGTTGTCAAACTCATCGTTCTTCAACCAAGGCAGTGTGTCCACAAAAAGTTCTTCTCGCGTCATAGCGAACCAAAACAGTCGAATTTTGTTGATGCGATTGCTTTCATCGGCCGGCGATTTTTGTGGTCGCAAAATGTGAAACATCACAAAGAAACCGATGAAAGTAAAAAATAACCCGGCTACCAGCAGCACCAGCAACAGCAAGGTTTTCAGGTTAGGCAAAAACAAAGAGAAAACGAGATCCATGAATCACTCCTTAGAGATTGTGAGTATCGACCGCGGCGTTCGTGGTCGCACAATATCCCTCGGAGTGATCGCACTCATTTGTATTTCTTCATTTCTTCAAAAGCTTTCTGGTAACACTTCAACTGCAAAAACCGAGCGACTTGGTGTTGGATCTCGTCAGCAGCGTCCACACACGCTACCAGATCAACCAGCTCCTCTGGAGTGGCTTTGACATTGACGTCACCCGAAGCATTGTGTCGCTCCAGTATCGCCTGGCACAACACGTATCCTTGTTCCAGTGGCTGCACCGTCACCGCTTCGTACGATATTCTAGCGATGTTAAGTGTGGCCAGGATACGGGATGTGACTGTGTACCAATCTTTTTTGGTGGCAGTGCCTTTGCGAAATTCCACCAAAGCCTGGTGCGGCATCGTCTTGAGTTTCAAATGCTCACTTGCCTTCAGAGGCTTGAGTAGGTGGGGTGGAATTTTCACAACCTCGTCCTGATCGGGAACGACGTACTTTTTTTGGGGTTTTTTGTTGCCAGCCATTATCCGTAGCAGTAGTTGAAGTAACGTGTTTGCAAAACGCCAGTGAGCCAGCCGAAGCTGTCTTTTTCACCAGCTCGAAAATTGATGCATAACTCGCCGCCCATTTGTGAGAGCTTCTTCATCTTGAAGAAGTCAGCTTGGCCTTGGGGTGTGATCATTTCGCCACACAAACCTTCATCGAGCTTTTCAAGCAACGATTCAAGTTCAGGATGGTCGAATGCAACGTCTTTGTTGCGATACTCGTCTTTGATGAAACCGTCTTCCTCATCCACATACCGATTTCGAATGGTTTCATCTTTGAAAATCTCATCGATCTTCTTAATGATCTCAAGCAATTCCATGATTTACCTTTTTCAATGGACAATATTGCAACGATGTCTAGACCAATTCGTCAACTGGTCATAAAAGTGATATGTGATCATAAAAAAATAAAATGCAGCATAAAACGAAATCCAGCACCGCGAAGGAACTGAATTTCATTATGCTTACGCTTCACGTAGATTTACTGCTTCCCGACTGAGACATTTGCCACTATGCGATCACGAGGGACGCGGGCAGTCTAGGGGAATGTGTGTCACACAGACACAGCTTACAATGGAAAGGTCACGCCCGGTGATTAAACGGCTTTAAAGAACGAACTTCGACTGGTGCTGTACTGTGATTGCATCACCAGTCGTTTGAAAGATTCTTGGATTCGAAAGATCAGGGCGTAAAAAACCACCGTTAGGCTCAACACAAACGAGCGACACAATCGCGTTGTTTGTATTTTCGACATCAGGTAGTGGGCGATGACCGTCGGCGATAATGTCGCCGCGACGCAGGTCAGCAGCCAGGCCAGAAACAGGAGGACCAGGAAGTGTTCACGTACCATGCTAGGAAGCATGTCTTGGAAAACCACGCCGGGCGGACCCTGTTCCATGGCGACGAACAGGCCGGACATCATGGCAATGCTGAGCACCACCAGAGTCATGAAGCCTGTGAAGAAATTCTTCTTCATGCCAATTCCTTTCAAAAGGTGAAAGTAACCAAAGTTTATTGCTTGCTCACAGATCAACTTGTTCTGTGCACATTATTAAAGTATTGGTTAAAAAATAATACTGTTTCTAATTGTTTTTTCTTTTTTTTTTATTTTGTAATTGCAGCGGCATAAATAGACGGGATTTAATCCCGTCTATTTATAACGAAATTACTTTTGACGGTAACGCTTGATGATTTCCTTCACAAGCTCGTGACGAATGATTTCACTTTCATCAAATTCGCACACTGCAAAATCTGGCATACCTTGCAGTCTTTGCAATGCATCGGCAAGACCCGAAGGTTCTTTGATGTCGATCTGTTGCAGATCGCCATCCACAATGGCTGTACAGTTTTGACCAAGCCGTGTGAGAAAGGTTAGCATTTCATGACAGGTGGTGTTCTGAGCCTCATCCAGCAACACGACAGCGTTTTCAAAAGTATCGCCTCGCAGAAATTCCAGCGGAGCAATCTCAATTGAGCCAAGTTTGATGAGGTTTTCCACATGACTGACGCCCAGACGTTTTTCCAAAATTCGACGAACTGGCTTGAAGTAGGGGGCCCACTTATCAGCCATCTCGCCTGGTAAGAATCCCAGACCGCGACCAGACTCCACTGCAGGACGGCAGACAATGATCTTGGAGATTTTCTTTTCAATGAGCATGAGCGCGGCGTGGTCCGCAGCGATGTGTGTTTTACCAGTGCCTGCTGGACCAATTCCAAAGACCAAAGAGTATTCTTGGATCATTTGGTGATAAGTCTTTTGCTTCCCTGTTTTGTATTGCACCGGCCGCGTATTGATTCCTTCCTTTCGAACACTGGGTTGTTGGTTAACCCCAACATTCATGTCGTATACGTTGGAATCCCCCCTGCGCTTGGCCTTGCGGGCCTCACGACGTTCAGCTTTGCTGATAGAGGTACGCGAGTTTGGTTTAAATGCTCGTGTAGCCATGAACACTCAAGCTTTCTATAAGTGAATGGATAGAATGTGGAAGGGCGCTGTCGTCTCCTCCACATCATTCCGTGCTATTTTTAACATTGACTCAAAGAAACAATAAAAAAAAAATATCTATTATATGCCTAGCCAGTTGCGGGACTGGTCGGGGAAGTTTCAATGATGTCTCCTAAGGAAGTGCGTTTCGGTGGGACAGCATCTCGTGAGAGACCTGCCCTAGTAAAGGGCTGCAACGCCGCATAATGAGGTCAGGGGGAAACCCCTGACCTTTTATGCCGTCATTTAGAAAACGCAATCCGGATTGTCAGTTTTCTTTATCCGATTGCTGAGCCAGACGGCGCTCATACTCAGCGATCTTCTCGCGCATTTCCAGGACACGTGCCCGCAGATAGCTCGGAACTGACAGTGGGTCAGCCATGGCTGCAATCCACTCTCGCTCACCCACTGCACCGACTTCTGGCGGATGAAATACATCGCGACATTCGCTCAGCGCCGAAATCAATTGATCGTTACTGATTTCTTCGTCACCCACCACACCAGTGGCAGTCTTCTCGCTTATGGCTTTTTCCAGAGAACGAGACAGCCAACGGATACGGTCTTTGACGGCAGTCATCCAAGCAATTGGGCTGTGGCTGGTTCCGTTAAGGATGCCTTGGACGTCCAGAGGCATGTTGTAGTTCAGGAATGCACCATTGGCCAATTCATCATCAGTGAGATTACCCATGGTCAGATTTGCACGCTCGCGATCGTAAAGAGTCCCATGTGGATCTTTTTCGCCAGCCATTTTCCACATGGAGCTGGGTGTGGATTTTTCCGGTTCTGCAAATTGAATCGGTAGCGGGTTTTTATCTTCAGACATGATTCTTCCTTTTTACAACATAAAAGGAGAGGCAATATTGCCTCTCCTGCGACGAAACGAATTAAGCGTAGAAAATGTGCCGACCAACGCGTTTGACAACGACCAGGGTGTCGAACCATTTTCGATTGATGGGTGAGAGTTTGACTGTAGTGGCGTGAAAGTACAAACTCTTACCAACAGGATTTTTAGAGGTTCCTGTCAATACCGCAATAGCCAGCTCGGTGGCTCTTTTGTAGGTTGCTGTATCCCGAACCACGTCAGGGATGCCGTCACAAACCCACGAAAATTGACATTGATTGGTAACCGGCTTTCCATTCTTGTACTTGCCATCTTTGACCACGCCACAAACGGTTTTTGGAAAACCATCGTGTTGTACTCGATTCATCACCACATGTCCCACAGCGAGCATTCCGTGCTCACCTTCACCACGAGCTTCAAAATACATGTTGCGCGTCAGGCAGCGCAAATCATCGGGATTGGGAGTGTTGATGACTTTACCAACCTGAACATTTGATGTTTTTGGGGTTGGTTTTATGGTGAGTAAAGCCATTAAGGCATCTACTCGTTCGTTTAGACCAAAGGGAGATTGGTCAACAGATTCGCTCGATGCCTGCTGTTGGACTTCGGCAATTGAGCTCACAGGAGTTTCATCAGAGACAATGGATTGCGCTGCGGAAACAGCGATCGTCTTGGATTCAGGAGAGATGAAGGCGCATGCGCTGAGTACTAGACACAACACAGACAATGCCCAGAATTTGATGTTTTTCATTTTCACAGTTTTGATAAAAGGTTGTCCTATTTCTTTACGCCGTGCTAGGGTTGGCGTGCAGAAAGCTGTGACTACGTATGGGGTTTGGCGACCGATCAAACGCAATCAAAGTCATTTTGCTGGTGATGTTCTCCTCTTCAAGTGGATAGGTATAACATAGGTGATCGCGATGTATTTAATTCCAAAATCAAATTCATCGCAACATAAAAAACATATTCAAATACCGAATTTTTCACGAATAGTTTTGAATTCGGAAATCACAGAAAGTTTCGATGCGAGAAACTTCTTTATTTCTTTATTCTCACCACAGTGTTCGGTCATGAATTTGTGCATTTGCTCAAACTCAGTCATGGCATCGTTGAGATTGGATACCAAAAGCATTTCTTTGGTGATGGTTTCAATATTACCGATCTGGCCTTGGCGTAATTTCAAACTACGGCAATGAAGTACTTCACCCAGCACGATTTTCCATTTACGATCTTTCAATCCATTGCCCGGATTGTTTTCGATCATGGTCTTCACCATGCGTCGCGCCACTTTCAACAAGTGCGCTTGCGCAATAGAGCGAATTGTGCCATCTTCAGCCAAATATAAGCTCCAATCGTCATCCCACTCCGCATCGACGGTGTTGAAATAAACGATGTGTTTGTTGTCCACCACCACATCAAATTTAGCACTTGCTTTGATGTGAGTGTTGTGGTTTCTCATGCCGTACGTGTTCATGACTCACCTTTTTGACGATACAATGGTTTTTGACTGATCGATTTCAGAGATGCTTTCAAGCTGGTGTCCGCTCTACGGTTAGTATCCGTATTGATGCCGTTAAACACCAAGACTACTCCAAGGGTTTTTAGGAGTAGCTTTGGCCTTACCTTCTTTGGTCTTACCCAAAATGTTTTGCAATGGAGAAACATCGTTAAGCACGATAGCTACAGCGATGTTAAAGACCGCGGCAATGTCTTGAGGCTTGACGCCCAAGCCGCCATTGTACGCAGTCCGTGTGATCAGACGCCGTTCTTCAAGAGCCAGTTTCTTGGGATCAAACTTCTTGAATTTCTGGGTTTTCTCATCATAGTGCAATCGCATCGCTTTGACATTGCGATTTTCCTGCACATAACGGATGTAGAAATACGGACCCACGGAATGCAGCGTCAGACTGTCTTTCAACGGGTTGTATTCGGGCAGTATGGTTTGCAGCAGATTCATCGGTGTTTTACTATTGCTTGATTTGTGACTCGGCAGCAATTATGCCGGAGAGCTTGAAAAGCTCACTCGCTGCCTGATTGGCTTGGACGGCAGCAGCTTTGACTTCTTCATAAGTCGCATCCTCAACATCGACGATGTCCTGAGCCTGACGAAGAGCTGCTCGTACGTTTTTCAAAATCAGTTGTTTGTTAAACGACATTATTAAAATTCCTTTATCGTAGCTTAGAAGGCAGTCTCATACGCTGAGATTTGCTTTTTGTCAGCAATATCCGAGCAAGAGCTTCTCCCTCTGCATCACTGCTCGCTATCGATGATTCGATACACAACTGCACATCGCTGTCTTTGACATTACCGTCATCCAACACAATGTGCAGCGAACCCCATGTCGGGTTTACGATGCGGTAAGAATTGAAGCGAGCCAATTCTTCATTTGTGAAAGGTTTGTTTTTGGGGGCAGTCATGAATTCCCTTTACAGAAAAACGATTTGTTCTCTTTCTTCCGCAGCCATCCTCACAATCTCTCTGGCCGCTACAAAATCTTCATTTCCACAGGAAAGCAGAAAAGCTTTCCTGTCCTGTGAGAATGCTGGTGGTAAGCCTGCGGTCTCCACCCACAACCAGAAATCCTCATAGTTGGTAGGGATTGTCTGATGCATTTCCTGAACCAAGCGCCAAGGCATGCCATCAAAGCATTTTTCTTTTTCCACGGGTGTGATTTGACCCACCCATTTCAGACACATCAGGCGAACATACAAAGTTTGACCGGTTGTTTCAGTGCAGGCAACGCGTCCACTTCCAACACAATCATCGCCGGCGTAAGCGCGAATAGCCATATTCTACCCCTCTTGTCGATCTGAGTCGTGTAGTTTCATTAAGCACTTAACACGAGTAAATACCTTTACCCATGCGAGCTGCTTCTGATAAAAATTCCCTGGCTTTCACGAAGTCTTCGGGTGTGTGTTCGCGAACAACCGGTATACGTTTATCATTGCGCACTGCGTACCAATTGAGGAAGTCTTCGTAGTGCGATGGTACCTGGGTGTCAGCGATACTCACTGCTTCGGACGGATACCATGCGGAATCCAATACGAAATCACCAGCCCAACCAAAGCCATAACTCGGATTTTCACCTCGAGCCTTCATTTCAGCCAGTTCCTTTTGGAGCTCGGCTTGTTCTTGCTGCTCCTTCTGACGCCGGTATGTGGCTCGGGCATTGTGGAGCATGGCGATCACGAAATCCGACTGTACAGAGCTCGTGAGTTGCGGGGCTTCTTTGCCAGCGAAGCCAATATAGACACAGTGTCCCATGGTTTTTCCTGAAGTTATTCTAAGTCAAACAGATAATCTCTGCAAAGATTGTTCCGAGTCTGTGATATGTGATTAAAAAAAGTTATAATGAAAAAAAAAAACAGACATAAAAAAGAGTCTATACAGGCACTAGACTTGTATAGACTCTTTATGCTGCTTTAGCTAGCCAGTGAGCGGAAAACTGTTTCCAGTCCTGGTAGCACGCGCGCTCCGGCGATTTCTTCAAACTTCTCGCCGTTGTTGTAGGTTTGAATTGTGGGGATGGAACGAATCCCCATGGTCTTTGCCCAATCGCGATACACTTCGCAATCGACAGCCACAACTTTGACCTTACCTTCGTACTGGGTTGCCAGAGCTTCCAGCTTGGGCGTGACTTGTTTACATGGCTGACACCACTCTGCCCAAAAATCCACAATGACGGGTTTGTCGGATTTCAGAACTTCAGCTTCAAAGTTTTCAGGGGTGACGGCTTGAACATTGGACATGTTAATACTTTCAGGTTGTGGATGGTTTCAAAATTGGCATGAATGACAGATCGATGGCGCATTCACCAAAAGCAATACTCAAAGTGTAGGCTATTCGGCCGTGTTCTTTGAGTGTAGGATCTCCACCTACTTCTTTGATGGCGAACTTTTTACAGATCTCGTCAACCACATCACGATGTGTTCCTGGCTCAGGTATCCATGGAATACATATCAAATCCATGTCGCGGGCCAAAGACCCGTGGATGGCCAGGGCATAGCCGTGTTTGCGTGCAATCTCTGCCAATTGCGGATAAATGGCGCAATATACGGGTGAGTAATTTGCAGGTTTCATACGTGTTTGCTCTTCTCCAAATGTCGTACCATTAACTGCAAATACTCGCGCTCTTTCCAGACATTGGCGCCAAGTTCAAAAGCTAGTCGAATTCGACCTTTGGGTTCTGGGCCATCGGTGCCATTGAAATAAATAGCGTCAACTTCACTGCCGTCTCGGGGATCGATCAATTGCATCTTCAAATGCTTGCCACCCAATACCAGGTAGTCTTTGCATTCAAATTCATTATAGAACACGGGTTCTGGAAAACCCTGCCCCCAAGGACCGCAACGGCGCAGGTAATGGGTGAACTCCAGTGTGAAAAACCCCTCTGGCAATTCCCCATCGACATGGATCACGGCATTGAGTTGCTCGGCAGTCAACATCTCTTTGGCAACTTTGTCGAATTCGTAGGAGAAATTCTCAATGTCCTTGGCATGCAAACTCAATCCAGCCGCCATGGCGTGGCCACCAAATTTGATGATCATGCCTGGATTGCGAGCATCTACAATCGCCAACGCATCTCGCAGATGAAAGCCTGGAATCGAGCGAGCTGAACCCCGGACCTCATCGGTGCCGTCGTGTGCAGGAGCAAATGCGATCGTGGGACGATAGAGATCTTCTTTCAACCGAGAAGCCACCAGACCCACAATTCCATGGTGCCATTTGGGATCATAAACCACAATCCCAATATCACAACCACGCATAGCGTGCAGCACCAGATTCTCAGCCTCAGTGATCATCTCGGCTTGCTTTTCCTTGCGTTCTTTGTTGATCTCATCGAGCTGTTTGGCCAAAGCCCTGGCTTTCTCAGGATCGTCTTCCAACAAAGTCAGAACACCAACGCGCATGTCTTCAAGACGTCCAGCCGCATTCAGGCGTGGGGCGATGGTGAAGCCAATGTCCTGACTCACGAGGTATGCCAGATCTTTTTTGGCAACCTCGGCCAACGCTTTTATGCCCTCACAAGCTTGTCCTGCTCTGATGCGCCTCAAACCCGCTTCGACAATGATGCGGTTGTTGTGGTCCAGAGGAACCAAGTCGGCAACAGTACCCAATGCAACCAGATCTAACAGAGATGCAAGATTTGGGCGATCCCCGTCTTGCCAAAATCCCTGTTGTTGCAGATAGCTGCGCACTGCGTTGAGCGTGTAGAACATGACTCCTACTCCAGCGAGCATTTTGCTTGGGAATGGATCGCCTTTGAGATTGGGGTTGACCATCGCGTCAGCGTTGGGTAGGATATCGCCGGGAAGATGGTGATCGGTTACAACGACCTTCATGCCTTTACTTTTAGCATAGGCCACACCTTCGACACTGGCTACACCTGAATCCACAGTAACGATGAGATCTGGCTTAAATTCCATCATGGCATCCACCAAACCAGAACTCAATCCATACCCGTGTGTGAAGCGATTGGGTACGATGAAATCCACAAATCTGGCACCCAACATACGCAACCCACGCACTGCAACCGCTGAACCAGTAGCGCCATCACAATCATAGTCACCCGCCACCATGATGCGCTTGTCAAAGATAATGCAGTCACCAATCAGCTTTGCAGCATCCTGAATACCACCCAACTGGTCTGGAGACAAGAGTTGGGCCATTCGTTGCTCGGCGCCTTCAGGTGTCAGAACGCCCCTGGCCGCGTATATGCGCTGCAATACTTCAGGAATGCTGTTGGGCCATCCTTGAGGAATTCCAGCCAGCTCACGTTGTTTGATCAGCGGCATGATGATATTTTAATTGATTAAAAAAAAAAATGGCCAAAACAAAACCATACCTGTGTATTTATTTTGTTTTGGCCTTGGCCGAATTTAAACGGCTTTCATGCGAACAAATTCATTGATACGATCAATGAACGTGCGAATGGCGTCAGGTGCAGAACCATCGATGGCAAATTTGAACACGTCGGTGTACAGACCATTGAAACGAACTGCACCGCGATTGCGCCAACCGTGCAAAACACTCAAGCCCTCAGAAATACCCACACGCCCACGGGCTGCTGCAATGCCGGTCTCAAGAGACTGGATGTTGCGTTCGATTTCATCAAAGGTGTAGGTGACTGATGCCGCAACTGATGTTGTCGAAGCCACATTCTTGACAGTTGCGTCATTGGTAAAACCTTGAAGAGTGGATGGGGCAGTTTTTGCAAAGTCATTTGCAGCGTTCTTGCCCAAGCCACCCACTGGGGGTTTGACCGTGGTTGCCGGAGTAATTTTGAACGAGTTGCCAGCTGTAGACTGATCACGCATCGCGGTATTCACTTCGGATTTGGTTGCAGGCTTCTTGACGGTGATGGCTTTCTTTGCAGGCACTTTTGCCAGTGGGCGCGCAACGGGTTTATCGGAATGAGTCACTGCTTTGGCAGTGATTGCACCGACCTTGGCTGATTCGGTTTGAACGGTCTTGACCGCAGCACTGGGCTTGGTTGACGCCTTACTGACCACATTCTGACCAGTTTTCACAGGGCTGGTTTTTTCCTTCTGGACAGGCTTGCTGACCTTTTGTCCCAAATCAGTAGCTTTTTTGCTGATTTCTCCAGCACCACCTTTGGTCTTCGGCGGTGTTTTGCCAGAGGTCTGCGGATGCTTTTGAGCCTTCTCTTTCATCTGGCTGCGGATTGCCGGCTTGACAAAAACCGGCTCGGCGATAACGCCTTCAGATTTGAGGCCCTCAATGACCTTGGCTTTGACTGCGTTGGTCGGGAGTTTGCTCGCGGGCTTACTTGCAGGCTTGCCTGTGGACTTGCTCGCAGGCGCTGCGGGTGTAGTGGCTTTCTTGATGGATGCGGGTTTGGTTGCAGGGGTGGGTTTCTTGGACATGATGCATTCTCCTCTAGGAGGTGTGCGGGTCAGATAAGACCCAAAAGCGGACGTCTACGATTCACGCCCAAATTGATGTCAGTTTACGACGCTACATTCCGATAGTGGAATGCATTATCATAAAGTTGATGTGTGTGGTAAAAATGGAATAGGGGCATAAAAGACAGGGAATTCCCTGTCTTTTATATTCATCAACCCAAGTTTACCCAGACTTCGCTGTTTGAAAATTTCATGCTAAAGGTTGAGATTTCGACTTCTTTTTCCTCTGGATCTCGGTTAGCCATGAATTCCAATTGATTGAACATTTGGATTGGGATTTTGATCTTGTTGAATTCAGCCAGCGTGATAGGTTCTGTGCGAATCCCATCAACCAGTGTTGCTGGTTCATCCGATTCATCATCGAAGAAAGTCACAGTCACTTTGTGGTACTTTCTTGAGCTGGGCAATATGCGCTGATATTTGGGATCAGCGCTTGCAAGCAGCTTCCTCATGGCTTTGGCAAAAGACAAAGCCTTGGCCCTATCGATGACTATTTCCTGACACTGACCGTCAATCATTTTCAAATCCCTCTGTTTAAATACTCGTTACACGTGACTCAATCAAACCTTGGGCAACACGATTTCTGCTTTTTGTCCCTGGTACTTGCCGGCACGGTCTTTGTAAGTGACGTTGGGGCGAGTCCCACGGAACCACTGGATCTGCAGACCACCCTCGTTGGCATAGATCTTTGCCGGCAGTGGCGTAGTATTGGCAAACTCCAAAGTGAGGTAGCCTTCCCAACCAGGTTCGAGTGGCGTCACCAGACAATTGATGCCAACACGCGCCATCGTGGATTTACCCACGCAAATACCCACCACGTTTTCAGGAATGCAAAAACGCTCCAGGGTTCGCGCCAGCACAAACGAGTTGGGTGGAATGATGCAGTGGTCGGCATTGATTTCAACAAAGTTCTTTGGGTTGAAATCCTTGGGATCCACAATGGTCGAGTGGATGTTGGTGAAGACCTTGAATTCAGGCGCAATTCGGCAATCGTAGCCGTAACTGGAAAGCCCGTAACTCAAAATTCGTTCACCTGCTTCGTTGACCTTGACAGAGTGGTCAACGAAGGGGTAGATCATCGGGTTGTCACCCTGACAGAGCTTTTCGATTTGGCGATCGCAAAGGATGCCGGTGGAGTTGTCATCGCTAGAGAAAGGCTCCAGCTTAATGTGGTCGTGCATGTGGCGGTATCCTTTTTTTTTCAAACTCAGCCCTTGACCAGAGTCAAGTGGCCACGTTTTTCAGGGCGAGGTTTCTGGTTTTCCAACGCCCGATCGTCCTGAATGTCTTGAACTTTTTCATCGTCATCGTAGAACGTGAAGAAGTACCGAGCTTCTCCATCTGGTGAGGATATTCCATAAATCGATTTGAATGGAATGTACACCGGGAGTGCGATTGAGTTAAAGCGCAAGGTTGCGCCAAAACCAGCATCGTCCAGATAGAAGTTGTTGATGGCTTCAGCACCAAAATTCAATGTGATGATCTCACATTCTTTCTCGGCAAGCACTCCACCGCGATTAGTTAGCACGATGACTTTTTGCGTGGGCAGTCCGGCAGGGCAAATCAGATTGGCACTGTTTGCAGCGACCGAAACATAGACTCGGTTAAAGTTTTCAGCCAGCCAACTGTAAATCCCAGGCAACAGGTGTGGGCGCGGATCTGTGGTGGTGTTTTTGATGGGGGTCGACATGATTTCTATTTCTACTGTTTAGTAGGTAAAGGGAAGCTCAGCGTACGTGTCTTCTTCACGAATGGAAGCGACGTCTGTCCTGGGGCGACCGCGTTGGATGAGCAGCTTGCGTTGCTCGTGAGTCTTGTCGATTTGCAAAAATAGCTCAACATCGACACCATAGCGCATTGAGGAATCAGTGCCGTAATGCGCACGAGTGTTGCTGTCCGACAAGCTACGCAAGTATTCCTTCTCGCTACCCTGATGGGGTTTGAGGGATTCGCGTTGCAGGTGATGCGTGGTGATGGCAGCAATCCAGTTGTCCTTCATGTAGCGACTGAACGCCTGGAACTTGGTCCGATCTGCATCGGTATTCTCTGGTGACACGGGATCCATACCGACCATCACCACGACCTGCACTTCGTAACCTTGCATCTTCAGTTTTTCGATCACCTGAAGCGGGGTACTCCAGTCGATGCGTTCCATCCGATGTATGTGGAAGAAGTGGAAGTCGTTCAGATGCACGATGCGTCGCAAATCTGCCCAGTTCACATTACCCACCCCGGAGCGCCCCATCTTGCCACGATTGGGTTCTTCCAGATACGGAGTGGGTTCATTGGTGAGGTACACCAGCGCAGGCATCTTGCGACGAGTCTTCAGTCGCGGAATGTTGTTGGAGGCAATTTTCACCAGTGCTTCAAATGCCAGGCCGTCTTTGTAGTTACCAGCACCAGCCACGAATGCATAATGCTTGCCCCGGTGCAACCCACCATCGAGGATGCGGTCTAGCGGCAGGATGTTGGTTTTCAGCGGGACATTGATGAAGTGATTCAAATGACGCTGCTTGCGACGGATCTTGTTGTTTCTGATGCGCAGCTTGACTTGTTTGCTCTGCATTACTCATCCTCCAGGTATTGTTGCCACTCCATTGGGAATGAACAGTTGATGGCGTCTTTGAACAAAGGGGCTATCTGTCTGGGGTGCAAACCCGCACGACCACAACCGACAGCAGTTACCCACCATTCGGTGTCGGGCCACAGATGGGTCGCTTCACAGAAGCTTTGAATGTGGTTGCGGATCTCCATCAATGACAGTGTAGTCACTTGACGGGTCTGCCGGTTGTAATTGCGAGTAGGAATCGCAAAGGACTGGTGGCATCTGCCTTTGCCAAACCCCATGTGTGCGCCGAATCGCTCCAGCGCCACCTTGGCCGCTCCGGCTCCGTGTACCCCTTGCAGGTTAGAGCCGAAGACAAAGATCTCGCCTCGTGTTGGTAAGGACCCATCAGTGTGGTATTTTCTTCGCATCATGTTTCGCCTGACTTTTGCGAATTCTTTGTTCAGTATCAAGATAGATATATCCAATATACATCTGAAAAATACAAAACAACAAAGATACAACTGGAATCAACGACATCATCAGAAAGATGAAAGAGACAAGTATCGATGGTCTTCGATACAAATGCTCGTCTTTGGGATTATAGATCATCACCAATGCGTGATAGGCGATCGGTGGGGGTAGTTTGGTTTTGATTGTCAGCAGATAGACTGCACAAATAACCACTGTCGTCCAGAGTGTCATCAAGATTGATGGGACGATCAGCACAATGGACAGCACAACGACCATTGAAAAATTTGTGATAAAGAAATGATCCATTTTGGTGACTCCAGAATTGTTGAAAAATAATCAAACTGATCTATCAGTATACTACTAACGTGATATATGTTTGAAATGTTTTTTAATGTATAGTGTTTTCAGTGCTTGGTAGCTACAGCATCACCAACCACATGGACTGTCGGAGTGATCGTACCAGACTTTACATTCGCATGAACCAGTTGTTGCAAAGACATCATGAGCATTTCGCTGCGCACTGCTTCAGTAGCGTCTTTGAATTTCTGACGCAACTCTTTTGGCCACAGAAGAGCTGGCTCACAGCAGGAAAAATCTGGACAGCATTCACCGCCATAGACTTTTTCTGTATAAAGGACCTGGTCATTCTCATCCACAATGTTGACGACCTTGTCATGGTTGTGAATAGATTCACCATTAACCCAAGCATTGAGTTGCTCATCGCTAGTCATCTTTTTCTCCAAAAGTATTTAATGCATCATAATCAGGACTACGGGGGATTTTTACACCGTAGTCCTGATTTATGCTTTTTTCTGTTTTACGCAGACACAGCGTACGGCAGATCAATTTCATTGAGGATGAGAAAATCGAGCAATGTGGAGTCTTCACTTTCCACAAAACATGCGACTTCATCGTCATAGACCATGACCTGGCTGAATCCTGAGTCTTTGGCAAAGTTGTCAAAAACCAAGTAGAGTTCGTCATCCAGACACATCAGAATGAAACAAAAATCATTGTGAATGTGTGAGGTGCTGTAGATTTGACCAGTGATGGGTTGTGAGTGTAGACGTTGACGAAAATTACGCCCGATGTCTGACTCTCGATTGGTTTTGCCTTTCAACACCATTTCAGACATCTGGCCTACGTTTTGGTAGACCTTCAACTCGGTTTGGTGTTTGCGATAACGTTCCCACAACATGTCAAACGCAGTACGCTGCATCAACTTGACCATATCACCGACGATACTTTGGTCTTTCTGAGCACGAGCACGCTTGACAAACTCTCCCAGTGGGAAATCTTTAAAATTCATAGCCATGTTGAAAATGTTATTTGCTTTTGACCGATTGAGAAAAAGAAGCTGACAATATTCAGCAACCCCCATAGAATCACTCAATTACACAGGCGGTCGCTCATTGCTATCTCCTCAATTCATATTTGACAAAAGGTATTTAAATTAACCATTTCGGTAAGAACTTTACTTAACCGTCATGAATCGTATGGATTTGAATTTTTCGACTTGATTGACAAGCGTAGTCAGGTCTCTTCGTTCGAGGATCTTTCACACATGAGCATCGTTAAGCCTTATAAAGGACTCAGTCGAAATCGATTGACAGCCTTGATCAACGAGGTCAACGGTAAGGGCCGTGTGGAGAATGTGGATTTTACTTACGGGCTGCCTCGTGCTGAACTGGGCCCCAATGGTGAAAACACAGCAGTGACACTCACTCCTGTGCCTGGTACCAGTTACGAGGGCCCACAAGACATCCACTACACGCGACTACCCATCTCTGTGGTGGGAGAACTGCCTTATAACGTTATTGAGCCGGCATTTTTGCCGACAGTTCCTTTTTCAATCAAAAATGTATTACCTGAAATCAACAGGGCATTGGGTTTGGATCTCACACCTGATGAAGTGGTTGACAGACAATACAACGCACACCAATCAACTTACATACTCACCATCAATGAAAGTCGGTCACTGGCTTGGGTTGGCTCTATTGAGTTCCAGGCAACCACTGTTCGACTGACGCCCCTGGATGAGTTGCTTTCAACAGAGCGCGATGGTTTTGTCCCCGAAATCGGTGTACTGTCAGAACTGATTGTTTCAAACGAGCTGGACGGATTCGATCCGAAGTGGCTGCGACTAGATGAAGCAATCACCAATCCGAGTCTGGACGGCTTTACATTCAAACCCATCGATTATGGCACAGTTGACATACCTCTGACATCCGTCGTACTCAACGTCTACTTGGATGCATTGGATGTTGGTGAATCTGTTTGTGCAGATGAATTTGCCTGCGATGTGTATTGACGTAAAACATGGTTTAAGTGGTGCCTGTGAAAAAAGCACTATTTAAACCATTTTTATGTTGTTAAGCAAGTCTCGTGCTTAATGCACGAACGTACCCTTATCTTCAAAGAAACCCCATCATGAGCAGTAGCGCCAGTCGAATCAAAATTTTCGAAGCGCTGACGGCAAAAAACCCGCCACCAATACCCTTCAACGACGACACCGTCTGGCTCTCCAATCCGTCACCTAACCTAGATCCAATTCCACAGTCTGGTGATGACTGGAACACCATGGTTACCGTCGTCGCCAAGCCTGGCTCCGGATACAGTGGTAGTGTGAATGTTTTTTACCGTCGCGTGGACTTGCAAAGATTTGCGGGAACCGATACTCTTATTAGAGAGTGTAAGTTTACCCCACAAGCCATCATTGACGCTCTTAACAAATGCTATCTTTCATTTTTGAGTTTGGAAGATTTGCAGGAAATCACTGAAGCCGACTTACCATGCGCTTCTGGCGTGGTTCGGTGTCTGACACTGACAGCTCTTGACAATTCACTGGGCTGGATAGGAACCGTCACTATTCCGGTGGTGTTTGGTATTCCTAAAGAAGCCTCCAGACTGCATTGGTTGCTCAACCACACAATGCCTACTCCAGGCTACTGGTGACGTGACGTAACACTTAGGGAATAAAGTATATGACTACCGAAACCACCGGTACGCCAACAAGCCCCACAGACTGTGGGGAAACAGCGCTAGATTTAAAGATCCAAAGATTTCAACAAGACGTTGAAATCGCTCACCAGATCATTCATGGTGATGTGAATACTGAAGTCCAGACCGAAAATGGTCTGGTTGCATCGTTTGCAAAGCGTCTTGCCGACACAAACAACCAGTATATACAGCAGTGGGAAACAACACTGCATTCTATGCAGGGGGTAGTTGCAAAGACCTTTTGGTTTCCGAGAGCGATGGTTTGGCATGTTGTGCACAACCTCAATTGTGTCGATTTTCAAGAATCGATTCGAAACGTTCAAGGACAAAAGGTCATTGCGCATGTCAATATTCTCAATGAGAAAGAATTTCTCGTTGAGTTTACTGAACCTGAGGAGGGGCGCATCTCTGTTGTGTTCTTCAAAGATCCTGTTGATATGGACGGATATCTTCCGCCCACGCAACCGTGATGTTGCTCAATTTTATGCTTGATTCATTCAAGTAGTTAGCTTCTTTTCAAAGATTGGAAAATCAAATGGCATTTCCTAAACTCCATGGTTTTCGCATGGCCCTCAACAGCTGGGCCGAAAACTTTCACATCGAACGTCTCGCTGCTGACCCCGCCGCTGGTGAACTGACCAGCGCTGGCCGTTTCTGGGTCAACACCACTGAAGGTGTCGTCAAATTCACCGCCCTCGACGGTGCCACCGTTGTTGTTCGCACCATCAGCGATGCAGCTGCTGCTCAAGCCGCTCTGGACGCTGCTGTTGCCGGTCTGCAGACCCAAATCACCAACAACACCACCGCGATTTCCCAGGAAGTCACCGACCGCACTGCCGCCATCACGGCCCTGCAAACGGCTCTGAACGACGCCATTGCTCAGGAAGTGATCGACCGCAACGCAGCTATCGCTGTGGCTGCCCAGAACGCTGCTGACGCCGTCGCGACCGAAACGGCTGCTCGCATCGCCGGTGACACGGCTGCCACCACTCGCATGGATGGCATCCAGTCCGAACTGAATGCAACGCAAGCCGGCGCCGGTCTGACGGTGGATGGCAACTACATCCCTCTGGTGGGCTCCAACTATCTGGACACCGCAACCAGCCTGGCACAAGCCCAGACTCTGCTGGACACGGCCCTGAAAGCTGAAGAGACCAGTCGTGTTGCCGCTGACGCTGCTCTGCAATCCGCCATCAACAACGAAGCCCAACTGCGTTCCGACGGCGACGCCGCTCTGCAGTCGCAAATCGAATCTTGGGTTACGGCTCAGCTGCAAGGCAACGCCAACGCTGACCTGGCCGAGCAAGCTGCCCGTATCGCTGCCGACACCGCTCTGCAAAACGAACTGGACGCTACCCAAGCATCTATCGGTCTGAACACCGACGGCAGCTTCGCTCCGATCGTTGGCTCCAACTACATGGATGCCGCCACGACCGTGTACGGTGCCGCCGCTGCTCTGGACCTGAACCTGAAGCGCGTGGACGACGCCCTGGTGGCCGAAACGGCTGCTCGTCAAGCCGAAGACGCCCAGCTCACCGCTGACCTGGCTGCTGAAACGCTGGCTCGTACTTCTGCCGACACTGCTCAGCAAGAAGAAATCAACCGCATCGAAGCCGGTGCTGGTCTGGAAGCCGACGGTACGTACGCTGCCCCCACGGGCACGAACTACCTGAACGCTGCCACGAGCCTGAAGGACGCTGACCTGAAGCTGGACACCGCCATCAAGTCGGAAGAACAGCGTGCTGTGGCAGTGGAAGCTGGTCTGCAATCGCAGATCAACGCCATTCAAGCCGCTTCCGGTGAAGGCGCTGCTGCCCTGAAGACCTCGCTGAATGCTGGCCGTTTCACCTTCCTGGCCGCAACTGCTGCTACCCAGCACACCATCGCTCACAACCTGGGTTCGGACTTCCTGTCCATCACCGTCATGGTTCAAGGCGACGACCTGAAGTGGCGCAACGACATCGTTGCTGTTGAAGAAATCAACAACAACTCGTTCCGCATCGACATGACCGAAAGCCGCAAGGTCAAGGTCTCCGTCATCGCTGCCGACCAGATCGCCTGATCTGGCTTGGTGGGCTAACGGTCTAAAAGAGGAGCCCGCTCGGGCTCCTCTTTTTATTCCGTGATTATATTTAAAATTGGGGGTAGTTTTTTGTGACAAAAATATCAATACTCAGCCCCGTTCGCATGGGTGGACAAAATCCACAAGTGGAGAATCTGGAGATCGAAGAAATAGCTGGGGACCCACAAAGTCCCACGGTTGGTCGCATCTGGATCAATACCCTTGAGAACGTGCTCAAATTCGTCACTCGCCTTGACGAATTTAGCCAACCCATTATTCATACGGCTGCGGTTGTCCAGGACTTTGTTGTCTTACAAGGTCTGATCAATAACCACTCGGCTAACCATGCACCTGGTTCAGCTGATGAGCTTCCCACTGGCGTTGCCGCCACACTTTCTCCAATCACAGGCAATACCGAGGGATCTGCTGCTGCATTTTCGAAATCTGACCATACCCACCAAATCACTGGTTTTCAAACACATTCTGAACAACTCGATGCTTTGGCTGCTCTGCAAGGAGTGGGTGTTCTGAAACGCTTGGAAAACGGCACTCTGGTGTTGCAAGCATTGAGTGCTGATGAAATTCCGCAATTGGATTGGTCCAAAATCATAGGTAAACCCACCACGGTAAGTGGTTACGGCATTACCGATGCTGTGGATCAAAGTGATTTGCAAGTTGTTCAGCAAACTTTTGAAGATGGTGCAGCCAGTAATGGCTTTGTGTCTCAAAATGACACCGTTATTGATTTCAACAACAGCACCCGCACTCTGACAATCAGTCCGAGTGGGTCTGAGTATCGCTATTATGTCAAAGGAAAACGATTCACACGCACTCAACCAGTGTCTGTGAGTATTGAGGACTCCAGCGGTTTGTGGTTTGTATATTTCGACACCACCGGAGCCATTCAGTCTTCCAAGACACCGTGGAATTTGTTCACTACGGCACCCATCTGCATCATTTACTGGAACGCCACCATGGCTGCCGCCCAGTTCATCGGTGAAGAGCGGCACATGTGCGCCATGGATCCAGCAACGCACGAATACATGCACCATACTGAGGGAACTCGGTATCGCGGTGGTTTGGTGGCTGGCAACTACACGTTGATTGGTACTGGCGATAGCGATGCGGATGTGCAGCTGAGTATTTCCGATGGATCTATTCAGGATGAAGACATTGTCATCAACATCAAGCACGCGGCTGTACCTACTGCAAAGTTTGAACAGAATTTGACAGCGCCAGCAAAATTGCCAGTGATGCATCGCTCGGGTGCCTCTTGGGTCAAGGATGTCTCAACGGTTTATCCAGTCAAATTGAGCGTTGATCGCATTGCATACAACACACTCAATGCAGGATCTTGGGTGATTCAGCAAGCGGACGAAGGTAAGTACGTTGTGATGTATGTTGTCGCAACGAACGCGCTGTCGGACCCTGTGGTTGCAATCATGGGTCAACGCCAAGACGACACCATCGATGAAGCCAAGCAAAACAACGACTTTGCCAAATTGGTCTGGGGTGACATGCCTTTCTCCGAATTCAAGGCATTGTATCGAGTGATCTACCAAACCAGTAGTTCATACACCAATGCTGTAAAAGCACGCATGGTGCAGATCGATGATTTGCGTAATGTGGTGACCCAGACCATATCGGCGATTCCGACTGCGAATCACGATGCATTGACGGGTCTGAGCGCTGACGATCATCCCCAGTACATTCATTCGAATTTGCCTCGAGTGATCACTGCACAGCACTCGTACGCACCAGCATCACCCCAGGCACCTTTTGCATTGGGCGCAAATGCCCAGGGTCAACTGGTGCCTGGACTGAACGCTGATCTTCTGGACGGCTTGTCATCTGAGAGCTTTCAACCAGCTTCAGCTGTTTTGAATCAAGCATCAGCAATTACTGGTTCTGGTCTGGTCAAGCGAGCTGCGAATGGTGTATGGAGTGCTGCCGCATTGTTGGCTTCTGAAATACCCAATTTGAGTTGGAACAAAATCACAACTGACAAACCAACCACATTGGCTGGCTACGGCATCACCGACGCCATGCCTACAAATGTGATCAAGGTCAGCACAGGTACTGTTCCTATTCAGAGTGGAACCAACACCAACATTGTGGTGGATGACAACACGCCTTCAGCTACCGAAGGTGTTCAGTTGTTTCAACACACAGTGACGCCTCGCGATGCATTGTCGCGTTTTCTGTTTGATTTCAGCGCAATGGTTGACACTGCCAACAAAGATCGAGCGCTGGTCTTGACACTGTTCCGCCGCATTGGCGCTGGAGCTTGGGTGTTCTTGGGCTACAGTGCGGTATGGTTCACCACCGCCAACGGACCACAAGTCACTCGCCTCTATGTCGAGGATGCGCCCCAGGCTACGCAGGATGTCACGTACATGGTGCGCACTGGTCTGAGTGGTAATGGTTCCTGGTTCATTGGTAGAACACGTGACCGCGTCATGGGTGGCATCAATCCCTCACTGTACTCAATCACTGAATTCAAGCCATGAACTATATCACTATCCTAGGCACGTATTATCCCAATGTAGGCGCTCACTGTGTAGGTGATGATAGCGTTTATGCCAATCTGATTTGGGACAGTGGCGATCCAATACCGCCTGAATCGGAATTGATCGCTCGAGTTTTGGAAGAAGCCAAAACCAAAAAGATCGAGGAACTCAGCGCTAACTGCCGTCAAGCTATTTTGGATGGCTTCATCAGCTCATCACTGGGTAGTCCGTTCAAGTACGATGCGGAAGACGTTGACCAGATCAACTTGATTGGCGCGGTGTCCGCCACATCACCGACGCCCAGTGCGCCCGATGGTTACACCATCGAGTACGCTGTTCGTCCGGTGGTCAATGGTGTTTACCAAGCGAAATACTACACGGTTCACACACACGCTCAATTGAGACAAGTGCTCAATGATGGTGCGGCTTACAAATTGGCACAATTGCAGCATTTCAATGAATTGCGTGACAACGTTTACGCTGCTCAAACATTGCAAGCAATCCAGGCCATTGTGTGGTAAAAAAGAAATACGATAAAGCAATGGTGTGGTCAACCACACTGTTGCTTTATTTATTCATCTTTTTTTTTTCACCAAAATGCATTACCAAACCAACCGCGTTAACCACGATTTTCAAATCGCGTACTTCATCGCAGGCTCATGTCATACGCCGGATGCGGCTTATGCGATTTTGTGTGATTTGAAAGAAGATCGTTCTAATGCCATCAAAACTTTTGAAGCATCTAAACTGCGTGAGAGGGCCAAAATCTTGCGCGCTCAGCGATTGATGCAAAGCAGTGATGAGGCAGATCGACTGGAGGGTCAGGCCGACATCGATGAAATTGAAGCGATGTCTGAGACGGTGAATAAAAACCTGGCAGCAGCTAAAGCTGAATTGGCCACCATCGAAGCTTGTATGGAAAAGCTCGAGCCCCTTCGACAATACGCGCATTTGAGTTTGCCTGAAGCCCACGAAGCCGCTCAAGCGGAGGAGTGGAAGTTGGAATTGATTTTCCGTGCGCAAAACTCGATCTTCACAATCGGCTCGATTCAGCCAGATCAATTTGCCACCATGCGAATGCATCCTGCATTCAAAGACGAGATTTTGCCCGCCATTGAACATTTCACTTTGCTGGTTCGCAACAACAAGGTGTCTGAGGTGGTCGCTCTTTTGAGTGCAGCACCTCGATACGAGTTACCGAAATTGCCTTCGCTACAGCACAAAGCAGTGTCTCAGTTGGCGGCATAAATAACGACATAGCCCTACCAACACCCTCGTTTAACTGTGGGTGGGTGGTGGGGTTTTATGCCGCTTTGTTGTAATCGATTTTGTACAGCGCATTTTATGCAGTGAGCAAAAAACTCCTGCATTTTTTTTAGTCTACTTGTGAGACAGGAATAAAAAATGACAGCGATTTCTTTTTTAAGTCCAGTGCGTATCAAAGGTGCGCTTACGCTGGCAGACGACGTTCAGTCGCTCCCAGCCAATGCTGAGCCTGGGACACTGCTCATTAAAGAGGAAGCACTGTACGCTTACATTCGAATTGGTGGGGTGCTGACGTGGTATCCGTTGATTCGTCAGCCTGAGCGTTACGTGCATACTCAAACGGCTCCAAACGATGTTTGGACCATCATACACAATCTTGGTTCTACCGACATCTGGTATCAAGTCCAAGATTCCAATGGTCAGATGATGATGCCTGCGGACGTCGAAGTGGTTGACGCATACACACTTCGTCTGACATTTACCGAACCCACTCAAGGTAAAGTTCTGATTCTCTCCACCGGTCTGCAAGGCGAGCAAGGTGTGCCGGGTGTGGGTGTTCCTCCTGGCGGCGAAATTGGTCAAGTTATTACCAAGACAGGGCCGAACGATTTCGATACAGGTTGGAGTAATCCCACAGGTGGTGGTGGCTCGGCCTCGATCACGGGATCCTACCCCGGCGAGTTTTCACCTCAAGTTGGAACAATCCGCTGGTATGCGCGCAACGACATTGAGTTGGTTGCAATCAACGCATGGATGAGCGGGCCGACATCCTCCGATGTTGTTGCCAACATTCGCCGCAATGGTGTTGTTGTGGCATCCATTACCATTCCGGCTGGCCAAGATTTCGTCTCCAACGTTATCGCAGTGCCAGTGCTTGCCAACCAATACCTGACCACAGACATTGCTTCTGGTTATGGTTCTGACCTTGTTGTTCGATTGGATTACTGATCATGTACGCAAAATACGTTTCCGTTATTGGCGCAACGATGCCCAACGTCCTGAGCGACATTGCGCGCCTCATCGCTGGTGAGTCGATCGCCAGTCTTTCTTCGTCCTGCGATAAGGTTAATACCGAAGTTCTCTACGGTTCCACCGTTACTGGCTGGAGCGTGCACGATATCTCTGCACCTGCTGCGGCGCACGGTGTTATCCTGAGTGCTCCGGACGCCGATGGTTTGACAACCAAATATGTCTCACTGTCATCTTACAGTGCCACAGAGATTGCGATGACGGCCTATGACACATTTAACAATGTGTCACATACCGGAACAAACCGCACTAACCTCGATATGGGTGGTGGTTATCGGATAATGTTCACAACCACGACAGTGAATACTTTCTACATCGTGGCCACACCACGGCTTCTGGCGATTGGTTCAGACTTTGCGCACCAGATGAATATGGCGGTCGAATTCACCCGAGAGATGAAATATCTTAAAGGTACGAATTATCCCGCCTATGGTATTTGGAATATCGGCAACCTCAACCGAAACTGGTGGATGAATATTCCTCGAGTCAAGAACCCAACAGCACCTGGTGACCTTACCGGTAACGTCGGGGCCTATATCCAAGGTATCGGTGGTACTGCCGGCGTTACCTCCATAACACCAGTTCGCGACCAGTACGATCAACTCTACCATCAACTGGTACCGGCATTTGCAAACACCCTCAACAACGTTGGTCCGTACATCGGGACAATTCGCGACATGTTCTTCTTTACCAAGAACTACGGTAAAGGTGGTGATGAGCTGTCCACCGACGATGGTGAATTTCTGATCATCGAAAGCGGTGATTGGCGGATGGCTCTCAAGAAAGGCTGATCATGGCAACCTGGACCGATCAGGGCGCGACTACCAGTTGTACCCAAAATGCCAAATATTCAATTCGTTTTAAATTGTTTAAAACGACAGTTGTTTCGCCGGTTGTCTCTGTCAAACCAACTCGGAAGTTTTGGCTCTACGGCTATGGTGCCAAGAAAGTAACCTCGGCAGTGTCTAGCTTCAGAAAGTTTGTCTGGGGTGGGTAAAACCAGAGTAAAGGCTTTTAGCCTTTACTCTGTTGAGTTACGCGCCTTGTTATTTCTTTGGATTAATCAGCATGTACGCAAAATACGTTTCTGTCGTCGGCGCCACTATGGCGAACGTTTTGAGCGATATCGCTCGACTAATTGGCGGAGAATCTATCGCCAATCTCTCAGCTTCTTGTGACAAAACCAACTCCCAGGTTCTCTTCGGATCCAGTGTCACGGGTTGGACAGCGCACGATATTGCATCTCCCGCATCGGCATATGGCTGTATTGTCAAGGCACCACACGCTGACGGTGTGACTACCAAATACGGCTCACTGTCGCAATTTGATGCAACAACCTTCACACTTTCGTGCTATGAAGATTTCAACAATGCAACTCATGTTGGAGTCAATCGCAGCTTCATCCTGAGCCAGCCCGGTCACCGCATTGTGTTCTCAACCACAGCGGTCAACACTTACTACATTCTGGCTACGCCACGACTGTTGTCTGTTGGTTCGAATTTTGCCAGCGAAACTCACGTTCTTGTCGAGTTTACTCGAGAAGCGAAGTATTTGAAAAATACCAGTTACCCTGCTTTCGGGGTTTGCAGTATCGGGTACTACGTCAACGGCTGGGGCATCGGTATTCCTCGGGTCAAAAACCCGACGGCGGCAGGCGACATCACCGTCAACGCATCTGCTCACGTCAGAGGTGTTGGGCCCGAAGGCGGTGTTCCTGCAGATCAGCCGACACGGGACAATTTGGAACAGAAATACCACCAACTCTCACCCGCTTTTGCCAGCCATGCAGCTGGCGCCGGCTTGTACCTTGGGGTAATCCAAGATCTGTACATGACGACGAAAAACTACGGCGTTGGTGGTGACGAAGTCGTCACTGCTGACGGCGAATTTTTTATCCTGACGGCCAACGAATGGCGTTGGGCTTTGAAGAAGGGTTAAGTAATTATGGGTTTGTTTACTCAAACCCATAATTTTTAACGAAACACCGGTTATGTGTAAATACTTAACCGAGTAAGCTCTTTTTAGAGGTAAAACTAAATGTCAACACCTATCTCTGTTCAAAACGCCTTGCGCGTTAAAGGTGCTTTGATTTTTGAAAACGATGTTGCTGAATTTCCCAGCAACCCCGGATACGGGACGATTGTTCAAAAAGGTCAAACTCTGTATGCATACTCGTCCATTGGCGGTATTGCTGGCTGGCATCCGTTGACCAGTGTGCCGAAACAATACAGCCATTACCAGGAAATTGCTTCCAATGAATGGTTGGTGCAGCACAATCTCAACGAGGATGATCTCTGGTATCAAATCCAAGGTGATTCCGGCGAAATCGTCATGCCTTCGAATGTCGAGATGCTCGACAGCAACACCATCCGCTTGAGCTTCTTTGAAGCGATTACGGGTAAAGTGTTGGTGCTGGCATCGGGCCTGGAAGGTGAACCAGGCATGCCTGGCACCGGTGTCATTCCTGGTGGTACGGCTGGTCAGCTGTTTGCCAAAGCTTCAGCAGCGGATTACGATACCAAATGGATGGATCCGCCTGCGGCCGGAGCTGTGGTCGCAAATTACGACAGTGAAGATCGACTGTTGATGCGCTTTCAAGGTGCAGTGGGTTCCAATGTTTTCACTGAAGAAATTGGCAACTTCACCATCACTACTGGTGGTGCCCAACCACCGACCCTGCAAGCTTTTGACATGGGTCTCGGCCCGACCAGCCTGCAGCTGACCGGCGCTGGATATGTCGACATTGTCCCGATGAGCAACCAGCTCAATTTCGGTTCTTTGAACTGGACGATCGATGCCATTCTCTACGCACCCGTTCAGGCACCGCCGTATGCGACTTGGATGGCTACCGTGGGTGGATGGTCTCCGGGGGCCATGGCTTTCCGTTATGACAATACCGGACAAGACCAGCGTTACAGCCTTCATTGGAACGGAAATCCGCCCAGTGATCCGGTCGTAACCACGCACCAGCAATTCGCTCCCGGCGTGACGCGTCACCTGCGGTACGTGAAAACCGGCAACTGTATCAAACAGTTTGTCAACAAAAAGCTGGTTTCTCAGGCAGGATTGTCAGCTAATGCACAAACAAACCTGGCTTATGGCGGAGCGTTGCGTTTGGGGCAATCGGCGTGGGATGGTGGTAACGGTTATTTCACCGGCTACCTGGGTTTCCTACGCATCACGGCCGCTGCTCGAACTCGAGACCATTTCGAGAGCGATACGTCTGTGACGCCCAATTAAAACAAATAGGAATCGAAAAATGAGTAATTCCATTTCCATTCTGTCATCCTTGCGTTTGAAAAACGCATTGGTGCTTGATGATGATACAGGGGCTTTTCCACAAACCCCCGAACTCGGCATGCTGGTGATCAAAGGCATGGCACTGTACTCTTACACACTGATCAACGCCGTGCCGACTTGGTACCCGCTGATCAAAGTGCCGGAGCGCTACACCCATACCCAGGCCTCAGCCGGCGCACAGTGGACCATCTATCACGGCCTGAACTCTCCCGATATCTGGTATCAGGTTCAGGACAATGATGGCCAGATCATCTACCCGATGAATGCTCAAGCGCTGGATGACAACACACTGCGCCTGACTTTTGCAGAACCAGTCCAAGGCAATGCTTTGCTGGTTTCTTCTGGTGTTCGTGGCGCACAAGGTATTCAAGGTGCCGGCGTTCCTCGGGGCGGTGCCGTCACTCAAGTGCTCTCCAAAGCCAGTGGCGACGACTTTGACTTTGCATGGATCGACATGCCGGTTGGTGCAGTTTCTCAGGAAGATCCGTACGCACAGTACGACGTTCTGAAAATGCGTTTCCAAGGCGCCAACGGTTCCCGCGATTTCGTTGAAGATATTGGCGGCTACACCATCACCACCGGCGGCGGGGTTCTGCCCTATTTGTCCAGTGATCGGGCTTTTGATGGCATTTCCAGTCTGCGCCTGACCGGTGCAGGGCATGTGATTGTCACACCGCAAAACAACCAGCTCAACATGTACTCTGGTGACTGGACGGTGGATGCGATGTTGTTTACGGGGGACCAGAGCGTCCAGTACTCATCCTGGATGTCTCGTTCCGATAGCCAGTTCAGTCTGGAGTACGACGACGGCTTCCACGCGCAACGCCACACAATGCTTTGGAACGAAATTCCTGGGTCTCCTGAAGGCACCGGTGCGCTCTTCTCGCCAAACCAAACACCTTTTGGGCAATGGGATCACGTTCGCTGGGTGCGTTGTGAAAACAGCTTGAAATTGTTTGTCAACAAAAAGCTGGTCAACCAACGTACTGTTGAGCCCACCACACAGATGAACTTTGCTGCCGGTGGCGCAATGTTCCTGGGGGTCCTTCCCTCGACTGGTCAGGGCTATAACGGCTACCTGGGCTATCTGCGTATCACAGCAGCTGCACGCACCCGCGACAGCTTTCTGTACGATACTTCGCTGATTCCAGCGTAACAATTAACGAACTGGATTTTCGAAATGTCGAACACCTTTTCCATTCTGAGCGCATTGCGCTTGAAAGGATCCATGATCCTTTCAAACAACATGGTTGATTTCCCAGCCAATCCCCGGCCCGGTATGCTGGTCCTCAAAAACGATGCTCTGTATGCGTACATCAAGATCAATGGTATCTTGACGTGGTACCCAATGGTGCGTGTTCCTAAAAATCACACGCACTCACAGACATCGCCTTCTGACAACTGGGTGGTTACTCACAACCTGAGCTCTTCGGATCTCTGGTATCAGATTCAAGATGCAAACGGTCAAGTGATGCTTGCATCTTCTATCGAAGTTGTCGACAGCAACACCACGCGCTTTGTCTTTACTGAACCAGTCCAAGGCAAAGTCTTGATTCTGGCCAGTGCTAACCAGGGCGCTCAAGGTGAGTCGGGTTACAGCGCGCCTGTTGGCGGCAATGAAGACGATCTTCTGGTCAAGCTCAGCGGTGCTGACTTCGATGTTGGTTGGGCCCCATCACCTGCATCTGCACCTGTTGACCGTCTGGCAGCCAGCGATGTGTTGCTCATGCGTTTTCAAGGCAGTGAAGGTTCTCAAAGCTTCATTGAAGATATCGGTGGGTACACCATCGCTGCTCAAGGAGCACAACAGCCTTACATCACGCAAATTGCTGCGCCTAACGGTGGTAGTGCTCTGCGCATGACGGGTGATGGTTATTTGACCATCACTCCCCAGAACAACCAATTGAACTTTGGAACAGGGAACTGGACCATTGATGCATTGCTGCGTTCCGACGATCAAACATCACCGTATCCTTCATGGTTGGCATCTATGACTAACTGGGTGGACGGTCATATCTCGCTGCGTTACGACGTCAGTGGAGCGATGCCGAGTGGAAATGATAACGCAAAACGCTACAACATCAACTGGCACGGTGTGGGTGACGCCATTATCACAACGCAAGAGCGTTATGATTTTGATGTATTCCGCCACATTCGTATTGTCAAATGTGAAAACATTCTTCAACAATACGTGGACAAAAAGTTAGTGGCTCAGGCGAACTTGCCATCCAGTCAAAAAGCCAACTGGGCAGCTGGTGGTTCTTTGATTTTGGGTGGTGGCTATAAAGGCTATCTGTCGTACCTACGCATCACCGCTGCGGCTCGTTCGCGTGACAGCTTCCTCTACAACACAGCACCAACGCCGGCATAAGTTTTGAACCATCACTGGTTCACCACTAGCCTGCTCACGTCATAAACAGCCGGGGTACATGCCCCGGCTGTTTATGCACCCTTAACCAAGATCAAAACTTTTTTTGTCTTACAGACGGTTGATGGGTTTCACCCGACTGCAAAAAGTCAATTCTATGACAACATTTATACACGGGTAAACACAATTACCCCACCGCTCTTATGGAGAAATCATGCCACAACAAGTCGATCGAGCCAAATCGGCCCAGCAAAACCTGATAGATCTGATCAACACCGGTTCAACATACGTGTTTACTGGTTCGGAATTCACCATCGGCACACCTACGATGTATGTTCCGACTGCCCCTGAAACCAGCAATACTGAGCTGCTTTTGAGCGCCATTCCAGGTTCTGGGTTTATCGGTAGCGAAGCTATTCGGTATCGAAGATTGGCTCTAGGCGCTACTCGGCCAGGCGCCAAACTGCAGTACACCATTGCCGCCGAAGATACTTTGGAGACTCTGAAAGAATCGATTGCTCAAGAACACAATCTGGTGTCTTCTGAATTCGATCTCCAAGGTCAGTGGCCTGCACAGGGTGGTGCTGCATCTGAATTCACACTGACTGCCGTTACGGGCAGTTTGCTGTACACGGGGTCCATCACTGTTTCCGTGATTTTTCCGTAACAAATACGATCATGATCCGCTCTCTTCGGAGGGCGTTTTATGATGCAAAAAAAAAAAACAGCATAGAAAGCCAGGGTTTGCCCCTGGTCTTTTATGCTGTCAATTGTTTTTGGTGAAATTTCTTTTCCAAAATAACCACCAATGCCGAAAGATTACCTTTCCATTCATCCGCAGAACAAGTCTTCAGTGGAGTATTGCAGCAAGAATCCATTCGTTTAAAACCGGCCTCTTCGGCAGCTTCAAAAATTTCTTCACGTTGCAACCGTTTGTACGGCGTCAAGTTATCCACATCACTCACAGCATCTCCTTCAAACAAAAAAAAAAATAACTGTTCATTATTCAACACTCTATTGCTAGAGCATTCAATGATGAACAGGTATTGGGAGCAGCCCCGCATTACATAGACTTTTATCCGCTAATCACTTTATCGCTTTTTGATAATGTGCTCAAGAGCGATGATTAAGACAGTAAAAGAATTGCGCCGCTGTAAGGCTGTCCCGTTACCTCAATGAATACCAGTTCTTATCAGTGACCTGTTTGTTTCAACATGACTTCACCTCCTTCAAGCTTTTTGCAATGTCCGTGGCCCTCACGTATGCGCAATGCATCAGGCGAAAGGCTATGCCGGCCAAAAGCGGCGGGCACGTTATGGACAACCAGAGCACAAGCCTCTGGTAATGATATTGGCTCGAAGAAGTGATTCAGGCTTGGCACAGACATCACCTCAGAACTCAAGCGTCGAGTGGACACTTTAAAAGAACAATGTCTTCTCAAGACAGTGGATGGAGACGGGAATACTGTTGGTGTCCAAAATCGTATCGGCACTATGCTGCCCCGCAGGGTGTGCTGTCCAATCCAACTTTAGAGGTTTGCGGCTTTAATAACTAAACCATGTGGCGTAGGGGTGCGCAAACACCACCGAACAATCTCCCGCTGGGTCTTCGGAACGATGAGTAGGCTCTTTCTGAGGTCGCCACCCAATCGTCTGGGTGGCGAGTGCCGAGCGCATTCATGCAGCGTAGTAACGAGGCGTGCAGTATATCTGCAACCTGGATAAACACCGCAGTACAGGGCGATAATGCGCTCAAAGAAACCCAAATATCGAACCGATCGTGAAACGGATCCCAGTAAGCACGGCCCCAGCTTGTCATGCTGATGTCGAACCCACTGAGAACCGATGCGATCCTCGATAAACGGTCCATGATGTTTTTTCTATTCCTTTTGCGTTGTCTTCTTTTTCAAGAAGGATTGTTGTTTCTTTCAAAGAATGACGAAAGATTGTATTTTTTCACTCATCACCAATAGACAGGTTATTTGCCCAACTGATTTCGTCACAAAATTCCTCAAACGACAAAGGTCTGCGCATGAGTATGCTACCGTCCGGCATCAGATCTTCGTAGAGGTATGGAAACCATCTCTGGTTGAGATAGCAGCCGCTGGCCATCAATGCGTCGCGAATATCCAAAGCGCATTGCTCCAGTGTGACCATGTGCTCCAGCATTCGCACGCGAGAAACCTTCTGGCCATGGGTGGCGTCCTCATAGATCCCGCCCGAGAGCATGGACACCATGGTGTTGGACGATGCCCGGTCTGTGACCGCCTCGACGATCTTGCAAACCAAATATTCGCCGTCATCGCCAAAGATGGATTGCAGTTTTCTCACTGGGCGTGCGGTGTCCAGAACCAAATACAAGGGCAGTGGAGCCACTTGCTCGTGATAGAACTGGAATGCCGATGCGATTGCGTGCTGATTAACGCCCTTGATGTTGCGTTTGGCAGGCATGATGTAGCCGCCTCCTAGTCTCAACATATACGCTTTCTTTAACTCGGTTTTATCCAGCCCAGTTCTTAGCTGTGAAAGATGAAACCGAAGGTTAAACCCACTCGCGAGAAACGGGGTCCCAGGTGCGGTCCTTACCGGAACCTTTGAGTTGATAGTAATCCATGGCAGCAAGCGCAGCAGCACCATAACCCGCATTGCTGAGCGCTTGCTGTATGCTGGCGCCACGGACTTCACAGGACGACCCATTGCGCCAGTAAACGATATATGTCTTCTCTTCCAAATCTGTAGTCATCGAACACCTCGATCGATTGCGTTCAAAAATGATCAATAAGGGTAAGCTTTGGAAGACCGCTTAAGCACTTCCTTGGCTTTGTTGTAATCTTCTTCACTGAAGAACATTGCAATCATGGTGTCGGAATTCTCAGCCTCCACACCCCAACTCACTTCAGCAGAGTTGATCAAATCCCAATTTTCATCGGAATTGATCACTGTGATTTTGTATTCCTTGATGAGCTCAACATCGGGTTTGAATTTATCCATTGCGGATTGAGCTGATTGCAGTGCTTCTGCAGGAAATACGGGATTGCTGAGATTTTCGATGATGAATTGCAGTGCGGGTTTGTCAAGATTATCCAGCGGCACCCACCCTTCCACATTATCGTCAGCCACAGTCAGAATTGACCAGCCAAAAATGAGATTTTTGGTAATGCTGATGACGCCATTGGTGTACGTTGCGGTCATGATAGTTTCCTTTTTCAAGTGGATTGTTTAAATCCGGATTTCCAATTCTTGCGGGATGGTTCCCGAAGTAAAGTAGGTATCGATGTATTTGGCAGCTTGCGCCAGCAACAAATAGCAACCTTGGGCAATACCGGTTCTTATTACCAGTTGTTTGTATTCGTTGTTTTCATCGTAGGTGCGGGATTCTTCACCAGATATCCTGAACTTGATGACGATGACGATGTCCATAAACGAATCGTCCGACTTATGTTCGATTCCAGGATAATATTGGACATGAGCACTGCGGTAGATGAAATCCTTAGAGTCTTGACTATAGGTCGGCACACCGCAGACCATAAAGACTTTGCTGACTTCAGGACTGGAGTGATCATCGCCATCGTAATTGACGATATCACCCATAGCCAGGTCATATTCGTCTTGAGGAATTGTGTCGCCATCGTTATTGGAAAAAGGCACACTCAGCATGGAAATCAATGCGTTCAGTGCGTGATGGGCGGGGCGCAGTTTAGAATTGCGATTACAAGCTTTCATGGATATTCCTTTATACGAAAGAGTTAGTTCGATTAAACCGATATTTCTATCGATCTCACCAGCGTCATATGTGTCTGAAATAATCTGTATTTAACTATATTGCGGCATAAAGGGATGAACCCAGAGTCCTGTACCCTGTGGTCATCCCATAAGTGGAGTTTTACTTTTTACAAGGGAACGTCAGCCGTTGAGATACGGCATTGCGTAATGGGGAACACTGATCGCGCGTTGAGGTTGGGGCATGAACATCCCGTCAAGGGCTGCGCATTCTGCGGCACGAATATCTTCATCCGTCTCTCCTACCACCATGATGGGTGTATCAAAGACTTCAGGGTTCATACTGCGAATCAGGTCGAATATCGAGACTTCCCGCAGGGCTGCATTCTGGAAAGTATCCAGATGGTTGATAGCCACATTGGTGAAACCTCGTTCCTGCAGACATGCATGAACCATCGTTGAGAGTTGGCGATTTTCCTCAATATCACCACCCGATACCGTAACAATCACTTGATTCCGCGACATTGTTTCTCACTTTCATTTTTAAGAAGATACGAACATCTTGCTTGTGGAGGACGCTTCTAGGGTAAAGAGTATTCCCAACGCCTTATCATTATTTACCCACTTCGAAGCATAGCATTACATCATCGCAATGACGATCCTCGAGAATGTCTGTGTCTGATTGAATTTCGCGATCAATCCAAGTCAATGCACCATACCCATTCTCAAATTATCCTGACTCAACAGTAAAATCTCCACATTTCAGTAATTGTGCTAAAAAGCACGATAACGAGATCATATGTCGTCATGTCTAATACGCATTAGTGAGGATGGTGAGTATTTAGACTTTATTTCCAAATTCAATCAAAAGTGGTAGCGATGCAAGTAAACAACGAAATGATGGACGCTGGGGTAGATCTACTGCCTGGGATTGAAATACAGTTTTTGTACGTTGAGCACCAATTGCTGCGAGTTGGTATCAAACGAGGGTTATCAGGAGCACCGTTGCTGATATTTAACGGGATTGGTGCCAGTATGGAGCTGCTTCACCCGGTCCTGCCGATGTTGGGTGACAAGGAGGTTATCATTTTTGATATCCCGGGCACTGGAGACTCTCCTGCCCCTTTGATGCCGTATCGCATGTCATCCATGGCCAGATTGGCCTCAAAGCTACTGGTAAAACTCAATTACCAAGATCCGGTGGATGTGTTGGGTATTTCGTGGGGTGGAGCTCTGGCTCAGGAATTTGTATTGCAGCACCCGCATCAGTGTCGCAAACTGATACTGGCCGCTACAATGTTTGGCGCCGGCATGGTTCCTGGCCACTATTCAGCGATATCAAAGATGCTGAATCCTGCACGTTATGAAGATCCCGAATACATGGTTAAGCATGCTGGAACGCTATATGGCGGTGCATTAAGGAAAAATCCAGAACTCATTACCCAATACGATGTTGGCGCAAAAGTCCCGAGTATTAGAGGGTATTTCTACCAACTGTTGGCTATTTTGGGATGGAGCAGCTTGCCATGGTTATCTCAAATCAAACAACACACCCTGATCATGGCAGGTATGGATGACCCCATCATTCAGCCTCTGAACGCACACGTCATGGCCAAAATGATCCCTAATTCGGAATTGCAATTGATTGACGATGGCCATATGTTTTTGCTAACAGACGTTCAAAGACACGCTCAGACCATACATGCTTTTTTGGAATCTACCATTTTTCCATAAACCAACATGAACAACGTATTCAAACGAGCATTTGGCATTATTTATGCCGAAGAAGACCAAACACAAATCACGCTGCGTGGCGTTAAAGTCAATCCCTTGAGTCGAGATATTGCTTCGGTATGGTCTACTTCCAAAATCGAAGCCAACATGTTCACCCAGTTCAAAAGCTCGGTGATATCATTTCCGAAGTTCTTTGCTCCGGATTTTCACTACATGTTGCGGGCCATCCGTGAAAAACTTCGTCACCGCCGAACGGGTGACGGCTCCATTCGTCAAGCTTTGTTCGAACTGGAAACTCAAACTTGGATGAAACGAATTAATGAGAAGCATCCAAGCATCTTGGATTATTCCAAACAAAAGCTTTTCAAACTGACACCACTGCCACATCAAGAAGAATTCTTCCGTATTTACGATGAGCGAATCAGCAAATACAGTTTGACCGGTTATTTGTTGTCCGCTGCCGCAGGTTCTGGCAAAACTTTGACTGCATTAATGCTGGCTGAAATGCTGCATTCTCAGCTGGTGATAATGGTGGTTCCCAAGAACTCGGTTTACAAGGTGTGGTCACGACATCTCAATGAAGAGTACGTTACCCCTCAAGACCACTGGATAGCTGCGGATGGTCAACCCTACAATGGCGAGCGTTTCATCATTACCCATTACGAGGCATTGGAGAAAACCCTCGAGGTAGTGCGCCGCGCTAAGAAGTCCAACACCACCGTGATTTTGGATGAATCTCACAACTTGAACGAATTGGAGTCTTTGCGCACCCAACTGTTCATTGAGCTGTGTCGCGTTACTGATTCCAAAAACGTTTTGTGGTCTTCAGGCACTCCCATTAAAGCATTGGGTTACGAATCGATTCCATTGCTCAGAACTATCGATCCGTTGTTCACTCCCGATGTGGAACAACGGTTCAAGAAGATTTATGGTCGCAACGCCCAGCGAGCCCTGGATATCTTGCGCAACCGTATCGGTATGATCTCTTATCGGGTGGAAAAATCCGATGTGGTGGACAACAAGCCAACGTCCCACACTGTCAAGGTAAGTATACCAAATGGCAAAGAGTATACGCTAGAGGCCGTGCGACGTGAAATGCAAGACTACATTGGTACGCGACTCAAACATTACAAAGACAACTTCAAAACGTACGAAACGCATTACAACAGTGCGCTGAAAGAGTTTGAGAAGACTATTGGGCGCAGTAAACAGGATTGGGATCGATACGAGGTTTACAAATCCTACATCAAAACCATTCGCAAAGGCTACGATGCCAGAACCATGCAAGTTGAGGCTAAGTACTGCAACGCGTATGAGCTCAAGACCATTATACCGAACTTGCCCCAACAAATGCGTGCTGAGTTCAAAAATGCTCGCTCGGTGGTAAAGTACATGGATTTGAAAGTACTGGGTGAAGCACTGGGTAGCGTCTTAGGTCGCAAGCGCATCAAGTGTCACTTGGACATGATGGGGCACGTCAACTTCCAAGAAATCATTGATCGTGCTGATAAGAAAACCGTGATCTTCAGCAGCTACGTGGAAGTGGTCTCGGAATTGGGTAAGAAGCTGCAAGCTCAGGAATACCAACCGGTGCTGGTGTATGGTGAAACCAATAAGGACCTGACTGGTTTGGTGACTCGGTTTGAAAAGACAGCTGAGGCTAACCCCATGATCGCTACCTACCAATCGATGTCGACCGCCGTACCATTGATTGTGGCCAACACTGCTGTTTTCACAAATGCGCCTTTCCGCGATCACGAGCTCACACAAGCCAAGGCTCGAATTGATCGATTGGGGCAAGACACACCCGTTCATTTCTATTTCATTGAACTCGATACAGGTAAAGAACCCAACGTCTCTACCCGTGCACGAGACATTTTGGAATGGAGTCGCGAGCAGATCTCGATGATTATGGGCAAGAGCTACTCTGGTGATGTGATTGGTTCTTTGGATGTGGCGACCGAATCCGTCGGTATGGAAGAATTCAATGAAATCGGAATGATTTCCATGGAGTACTATCATGAATACGATCATACATCATTCATGACTTCGCTCGGTGATGAAATCAAGATCGACAAACCAGCCTATTCCTCTTGGTAATTTCAAGGAGAATTGAAGTGGGTAAGATGTTGTCCAAAAAGCTCTACTGGAGCAACAGTAGCACAATGATGTATTGGTGTCCCGGATGTCAGATGAGGCATCCGGTCTATATTGCCAAACCTGAACACAATCCCGATCAAGATGTGTGGACTTGGAATGGCGATGTGGAAAAACCCACCTTTTATCCCAGCCTGAACATCAGCTTGGGTCCTGAGAAGCGTTGCCATTTTTTCATCCGAGATGGTATGATTATCTACATGGGTGACAGTACTCATGAATTGAAAAACCAAACCGTCGAATTGCCAGACATTCCTATCAGAGAAAGAGATTATCCATGAAACATCTTAAGATTGCTGTTGAACAAAAGATCATCGACGCCGAAACCATCGCTATGGAAGGTATTTTTGACAACGCCAAAGCTGCAATTGGGAAGATTGTCACCAAATTCAAAGGTTCTGTGGAAGATAAAGTAGAAGCTTTGAGCAATAACGACAAGGCTGTGGCTGAGATCAAAAAGTCTTTGCAAAACGTCAAGTCAAAAATTTCTTCAACGAATTTTGACAGCACGCAATCTAAGAAAGCTGCTGACGTGCTTAAACGTTTGAATATTGAGGCTTCCACTGCGAGCGAGTTGATTCGCAAACTCAAGACTATTCGTTCCGATATGGAAAGGACTGCTCGAGAAGTTGCAAGAGCAAAAAATGACGAGCAGGCTGTATTTGCCATGAAAGATCTGAAAGATCTTTTTAAAGGCAATGGCAAGATTGCGGAAGACATGACTTTCACTAAGAAAGAACTACTAGAAGTCCTCGATTGTTGCATTGATTTGTGCGACAGCTACATCAAAATGCGAAAAATCAAAAACATCGGCATGGAAAACGGTGGTGATTTGAATGACTTTATCATCTGGATTGCTGAGGTTACTGCATTTTTTATCCGCATCATTTTGATTGTCAGCGTAGTGTCGTTGATTCTGGTTGATCCGGTTCATGGTTTTTTTGGAGCCGCATTAGCAATCATGATTTCACAAATGTTGGATGCCATGATCGATAAGCTTCGAACCACTTGAAGCAAAAAAAAAAACAAAGCATAAAAGGCTATGGGGTTGTACCCATAGCCTTTTATGCCGTAAATCAATTAATGTTTATTGCCAACAACGATTGGAACAATTCTTGAGCTTCCTCGTAACTCAACTCAATGCCTTTGAACGAAATGGTGTGCTTGATTTGCAATGTATCGGGAAGACTGCCGCGCACCTGCATGTCGTTGTATTTCAGTATAGCTCCGACATCCGTTGTGTCGTTAACAAGTTGTGAGTTGTTGTAAATGGGGATCTGTTCTGCAAAGGTATGGAAACTGCCTTCGTTTCTCGCTTTATTTCGAGCCTGCACTACAGACCATCCGTGGTTGAGGTAACCGTGCAGGTAAACTTTGAGAGCAATCAATTCGGTTTTGTTAAATTCAACACCTTTGATGCGCGCAAAGAATTGAACCACCTCAGAAATGGGTTGGTGCGCAATGTATTCAGGACAATGGTTGTTCCCGTGGTCAATACATTCTGCGTTTTGATCACCACCGCACTCTTTGACTTGCTGGTCCTGTTCATTTAAATAGCCTTCAGCGTTTTGGGCAGTTGCAGTTTCGTTTTGTGCCGAGTTGTGTTCTTGCAAACCGACAGATGCCAGCGGAGCACTGTTCTTCACTTTACTATTAATCGTTTTGGCAAATCGCTTTTCATTGACCCGATAGTGCGCAATGCTTGCATGCGTGGTACGTTTTAAAAGATTCAAATGTGTAAGCATAACCACACTGTCTTTGATAGAGTCGGCACTGTGGCCGTGCGGCATCACCATGTTTGTAATTTCAGCGAGTGTTCGCGTTTTAAAGTCGAGCATGACTTTGTAAACACAGACATCTAGACTGTCGCCGCTATTGAAAGTCGGCATGGGTTGGTATTGTTGAGAATGCATTTGTTTAATTCCTTGATCATTAATACACATCCAAAGAACGCAGTTCCTTGACAGTCTAGACAATCGTGAATTGTCGCGTGGTGGTCATTGAAATGACTTTACACATTTCAATGGTTGTTTTGGAAAACGCCGGCATAGTAGCCAGTGAGCAAAGGCTCACTGGCTTTTATGTTGTCTTCCACTACTATACCGATCTGTTAAACATTTCAAAAACAAAGCTGAGACTTAACCTCGAAAGGAACAAGGTGGTGTTCCTTGTATGTGAGGTAACGCAGCTTTATTTTTAAAAGTCTATCAACCCAAGGTCGGTAGAGGTTGGTAAACCCCACACCGACTTGTTCATGGTGAGTCTGTAGAAAAAGAACATCTTCGCCTACAGTAAAACGCATGGTACCGTTCCTTTATTATTAACGGTTAATGGATTGGCGACTGCTTTACACCACCTCGATGATTTCACCAAAACCCACGGCATGCATTTTTAGCAAATGCAGAGTGATCTCATTGTAGAGATTAAGCTGATATTCGTGCTCAGTCGGATTTTCGGGTGAAGGTTTTGAAGAGCCGTTTTTCAGACAGGACATGTAGAACTTCAGCTCCACCATGCAGTCATACGGCGCGCTTTCATTTTCGACATCCGGTACAATCGCATGCAGCAGGTGGCGAGCACCACACTTACACGAAGCATGCCAAGTCATTTGGTGAGGAGACAAGAACTTGTAAGTGACCACACCGTTGTCTTCAATGCGCTCAACGCATTTCATTTTGGTGATTTTCAGATGATGAAAGAAACTCTCCCATGGTGGAAGATTCTTGCATTCATCCTCGTGTTTGGGTTTAGCATGGATAAACCAATACTCTTTTGCGACATCGTATTCCATAGCGATTCTCTTTTTCGGTGTTCAAAGGGTTGTCAAGCTTCCAAATCCCAGAAGTCGTCGATGAGGGAGGAGATTTGGAGTCGAAATTGAGGGTTGTCACGGCACGTCATCAATCGCTCCAGTCGAGCGATGATTTGTTTTTGCAATACCGTCGTGCTCTCAGGCGCCATGCTGTTGATGCGCTTGAGAAAAATCTGAGTCTTCAGATCAAACAACTCTTTTTCGATTTTGGCCATACCGCGCGCCAAGTCGGAATAGATCTCACCACTGTTGGTGTTTGTGATAACTGCCGTGTTCATGTTTTACTCCTCGTTGTTAAGCTTTGATACTCACCGTTTGAGAGTCTGAGTAATCGATACCGATATCAAACTCACAGCGGAATATGTATCTGAAATAATCTGTATTTGAATAAAACAACCAGATAAACGGCATATGAGAACAACATAGGCGAGATGCACTATATTGTTCCAAATCAGTCCAAATTAAACATATACCCCAAACCGAGGGAGTTCTTGCCAACCATAAATGGCCTAAACGACAAGAACTCCCGCCCGAGGCAAGGCCTGCGAGCTACTGGGTATCGGTCTAGGATAGCCCTGTAATGTTGATTATGCCAATCTACAGGGTCAAACAATAACTTCATGCAATAATTTATAGCTGAAATTATTGTAAAAAATTCACCACAACTTAAACAGGGTTGTCTTGTGTTGTGGCGGATTGTTCTTTTTCTATCCGAGCAACTTCGGCATTGAACTGTTCCAGCAGGACATCAATCGGGTTAGCGACATCGGTCAACCCTTTCAATCCACGCGTGGCTTGCAATTCACGAATGAGGTGGCTCGGACCAATCAACGCCATCAAAACTTGACGTAGTGCCGTGCCATCGACAGAAACTTTCACGCTCATGATCTTTTCCTTTTTTCAAAATGTATGGCATAAAGAGCGAGAGGGGTTATCCCTCTCACCATTTATGCCGCCTTTAAAAAACTACCATTTAATTTACTCAAGATTTATTATCAATCAAACGGTAATCCTTCTCTATCAAACCAGCCTGATTGATGTTTTTGAAATTACGCATATGCGGACTCCACCAGAATAGTTTGCCAGAGAAACGCTTAAAATGGCCACGAACCAAATGTGCACGACGTTCCGAGTTATTGTTTCGAATATGGTCGGTGATGTCGGTTATAGATTTGTACTGATTGCGTTCTGAATAAATATCAAGAATTCGATATTCGAATTTCGGCCAAAAGACTTTTGCGATTTTACCAAATTCTTTACGTGAAGGCCTATAGGTCTTGATATTGATGTTGACAGCATTCAGAATTAGAAGTACCTCAAAAATACAACTGGCTCTCATGTGTACCGCCGACATAATCGCTTCTTCATCTTCTTCATTTTTAATTATATCAAATCCAGGAGGATAGCCTACGGGATACCCTATACTAAATCCATCGGCTTCTTTTTTAGATTTAACAAAATAATGCAATAATAAGCCTTTTCTGGTAACAAATTGCATCTTAATGCAACCATCCTCCTCGCATAGATAGACTAGCCCGGTGTCATTTTCAATGACTATTTCGGGATATGGTAAACGGCAGTATTCGTGATACAGCTTCATTCTTTCATTTATTTTAGATACGTCATGGTTAATTTTTTTACGAAGATCGCTCAACAGCGTACCTTCGTTTTTGAAATTATTTAGTTTTATCATTTCATTACCAATGACAAACTTTACGGCATTTAAGATTTTGCCATACATTCTTTTAGAAGCTTCTATGTCATAAATTCTCTGATCAAAAGGAAATACAAAGAAGTTTCTATCTTTAGCAATTCTTTCAGAAATCAACACGATGAACTCCTTGGACAGCATAAAAGCCAGAGAGTTAACTCTCTGGCTTTTATGCATTTTTAACATTTACCAATCCCACATGTTCCTCAGTGAAACCCAACGAGGCAGAAACTGCGGCTCGTAGTCTTGCGTGTTTTTCAAGTAATTGCTCATCTCGCGTTTGTTGTGCGTTTTGAGCAACTGCTGGTATTGCTTACGACAGAACTTGTTGGGACCCCAGCTGAAGCTGTGTTTGGATTCGCCGTGAATACGCCAGTACTCACGGTCTTTTTCAGTCTTGGTCATTTCCCGAAAATCAGGATACCCACCGTGACCGTTGATGAGGCGGCACGAAAAGTACTCATCACATTTCGAGTAATAACCGAAACCGTTGTAGGTACTCACACGCTGTTGGTGCTCGTAACCTTTGCGACGAAATGTTCGCGACATTGCTTCTCCTTGCAGTTTAATATACTACAATGAGAGCAAGTGAAGTGGTGTTTGATGAATTTCATAATGGTTTTTGATTTTTCAAAACATTACGTACTTTTTCCAAACACGCTTTTCGATAACGTATTTGGTCGGATACTGGATTGTATTGTCGCAAAACCGAATCAACAATGCTTACCGATACGTCCTCACCACCAATTTTGTCTTGATGGACTATTGCGCGAACGATGTTGCCATGAATCGATAACCTGAATAACTCGACCATCTCACGGCTCACCGTTCCGGACGGGAACACGTCTGCGATTTCATCAGCTAGCTTTCCAGCCAATGCTCGAAGCGCAAGCACGTCATCAAGCGCCGGCAGTACTGATGCGCTGAGTCGATCACAAGGACGAATTTCGTCTTGAAATTTAAAAATTTTGAGTTGATACTTCTGTTCTTCGATGGTGAGTGTCGAGTACTTGTCATTGAGCTTGTTGATATCAGTAAAGCCGAGTTTCAAACCAAGACGATCCCACAGCGAGAGCCAGTGGGGTTTTCCATCGTTACAGTGCAGCAGCGGTCCGCCCGGATCATCATGATCAATCCAGGGCTTTCTCAACAACTCTTGTAAGCGCTCATCGTCGCTCAGATCACCGGTGTCGTTGTGTGAGAATTTGCCGGCCAACAAGTCATGCAGGTAATCCATACTTACATGAGCGCCAGCAGCACCAGCATGACCGCCACCGCCAAGTCTTATGGCTAAAGAAGAAACATTCACTTTGTTGTTAGAGCGAAAACTCAAAACAGCAGAGCGTGTTTCCACTTCGATGAAGAACGAAATGGAAAAATCGACATTCAGTTTTTCATCTTCATAAATGGCTGAGCCAATTTCAGAGATAACGTTGGTGGCATTGACCACACCTACGCGGTACCCCAAATACTCCACCACACGGGTGTTGCGAATGGCTGAATCGATCAGTGTTTTCTCGTAATCCAGAACGGTTTTACCAGTATCGCGAATTTTGTTATACAAGTAACTGCTATTCGGATAGGTGGTTTGATCGCTGGTAAATTGCTCGGCGACCACCATGTCCCAATAATTCATGTCGTCTTGACGTTTGCGCAACCCAGCAACAATCTCACGAGTGTTCTTCAGATTGAATTTCCAAAGATCACGGTCTTGAACGTTGAGTAGCAGTAGCGGGGTTGGTTTGTCGGGATGGAAATACTCCCACGCCAAAACGGCACCAGATTTGGCCATATCGAATTTGGCGTATGGCAAGTTTTTCAACTGCTCCATGGCTGACTCATGATGATCGAGCACCACCAGTTTGGAAACCCGGGCATTGAGTTCTTCCAAAATTTCTTTCGGATACGAGAAGTCCAGGATGTAGACTTCAGAGCCATCCTCGATAGGAGGTGGTGGTTTTTTGTACTGAACAGGGATGTACAGTGCTTTTTCACGAAACTTGAGCCACGCTGCATAGCGAGAACCCGCACCATCCATGCAGGATGCGTGATACAGAACGTATATCTTTGACATACTGATCCTTTTATTCAAAATTGAATTTGATTTTTGGTAATTACATACAAAGATACAGGACTGTTATTTATTACCACGACAGCATAAAGGAGAGTGGCGACGCACTCTCCTTTATGCTGTTGATTTAGCGAATGAAGATCTTTCCATCCTGACCTTCAAAAACCTGAATTGTTCGACCAACCGCAATCGGTTTAGGAACGATAGTCTCGACGTAAACGTCTTTGCCTTGTTGATTTTGAATCATGACCAGGCAGTTATAAGTTTTACTGGATGCAACTTCATTACCAGCGTAACCGCCAGCCACACTACCGACCAAACCACCCAACAACTTGCCTGTCTTGCCAAACAAAGCATTGCCCACCATAGCACCACCCGCGGCACCGCCGGCAGTACCAACCATTGTGCCCAATGCGCTGTCTGACTTGGCAACCATCGTGCATTGAGCGGTTTTAACAATTGCGGTGTATTCTGCGGCATGGGCGAACACTGCCGTTAAGCACAGTGTTACTGTCAAAAGCAATTTTTTAAACATGGAGAGTCTTTCTGATCCTGATTTAATTACTGCATTTGGATTTGTTCAAAGAAAAACCCAAAGGCCACTGATGCAGCTGTGGTGATTTAATACCCACAGCTGCATTTGCCAAAAACCAATTGTTGGGAATTCGTTTGCTGGGACGCAAATCCAAATTCACAGAAGCTTGTGATTTTGTTGTTTTGAAAAACACAATTGTCTCCTCTCAACGCAATGGCGTGGTGCGGTGATCTACCAGAGATCACCACATTCCAACTCACGGCTGTCATGGTCGCGATCCACCAGCTGTTTGCTTTTAACTGCTAGCTCCAGTGCCGATTCTTTATCGACATATCTGCCTGCAGTGGTGAGAAAGCCAATACCGTTTGTTTCACAAATGGGCAGATTGCAGTAATTGATGAAAAGCAAAATGTCTTCATGTTTTCCAGGCCTGGTGACAATCGCTACTTGACCATCTTGCAGCCGGACAGCTGCTGTGGAGACAAATTCACCACGACCAAGTTGCGCATTGAGTATCGCGTTACAGAAATACTCAATGGGATAGCCGATCGCGCAAACGATATCTTTTTTATTATCGTCTGTGTTTTTGAATTCAAAGTACTTCACAACGTTTTCTCCCAGTAAAACGATACACAGAATTTATATCGGCAAACACGATCGACCATGTTTTACTAATGACTCACAAGTCCACAATAGGTATTTCTTTCCATTCAATACCACTTATGGTACCTTCCCACCACTGACAGGCTCCTTGCAGTATCAATTCGCCGTTGGGTTTACGAGCCAAGCGATATTCTACAGGAACCGAGTTCACGATACGGGCCGCTGCGTACAGATGATTTTCAATATGTCCGGTCAAAAGGTTATTTTCTACTTTTGATGATTGGGTGTCTTGATTGCCTTGGTTGCTTGAATTTTCCATGATTTTACCCTAAAATACAGTTGATCTCAATTGAAGCAATATTCCAATTTACCCTGACGGTATTTTCCTTTTTCAACACGAGATAATTCAAATCCATAACGATTTACAAAGATTCGACTGTACTGGTGAATAAGTTCCTCACTCACAGTACAATGTGGTTTTTGAATCTGTAGATGGTCTAGCATTTTGTCTATAAGACGAACACCCAGACCGCTTGCCTTGTAGTCGTTATGAATTCGAACACATCTCAGTTTTGACTCATCCGGCGTGTGTTTGCCCAGAGCAACACCAATTACTCGGTTATCTTCCTTGGCCAGTAAAATGATGTTGGTTGGATTTTGAATTTCAGCAATAACTCGATTGATGTACCAGTGTGAAAAATCTGGATAATAGGTATCCAGATTTTTCAGAAATGGCAAAGCCAGCAATGCTTCAACAACATTGCTCGTCTGTTTCAGCGCAATCATACAGCTATATCTGTGCCGGCGTTTCTTGCAGCTTATGGATGTATCTCAGCCGCGCTTCTTGAAACTCAGCCAACTTCAGAAGGTTTGTTTCTTCATTGACAAAGCGCTGCCAGGCATAATCGAACGGCTGCATGGATTTTCGAATGGTTTCGGCATTGGCCGCCAATTCGATCATCTCATCAACACTCATGGACAGAAAACCAGCGATTTTATCCTTTGGCCAGTCTTTGAACATCACGTAAAGTTTGGACTCGATCATCCGCTCGACGGGAGGGAGTCGGTGGTCATTGAAAACGGGAGGCGTTTTCGAAGACATCACCAGCAGATCTTTCGCAGTTGTCGACATACCTTCACCCTTTTCAGTCATAACGTGGAATCCAGCGGCCCGTGGTTGTCTGATCGTTATTTTGACCAGTGTTGATATCAACCACAGTGGGGACAGCTTTCTTGATTTCTTGGGGCTGGCTCGAATGTTTTTCAGGCAGCAAGCTGGACAGCTTATTGCTGTTTCGGGCAGTGTTCGTAATGCTTGCTTGTTTGGGTAGGAGTTGGTTGGCCAATTCCTTAGACAACACAGGGTTGGAGATGTGTTGGCGATAACGCAACTGTTCAGGCAGACCTGCTTGAGATTTGCGTTTACCTTGATTCAGAACATCTTGAACACTGAGTGTGCGGTTGGATTTCTTTGCCATTGAATCACCCTTTACTGGTTAGCAGAAAGCCCTGCTTCTTTTTGAATTTGCTGAATCATCTTGCGATGCGTCCAGTCGACTTGCATGGTACCATTGGCCTTCATGCGAATCGTACCCACTTGCCAACCATTGATGCGCAACACAAATTCAATGGTATCTCCAACTTCACCGTCGAGTACCATGAATTCAGTACACCGTCTCACTGCGGTCTCAATACGCGCATAGCGTCTGACCCACACCACTTTGGTGGAACTTCGGCCATGGCGGCGATGAAGAATTGCATCGATGTTGAATTTAGCCATTTTCTCTCTTTCGTTTATTTACTAACATCAATTGTTAGCACTAACTGCTTTTTCTTGAATGGGTTTATCAGTAGTATCGAGCCACGGATAATCATCATAGTGCTGGAGCACGGCAGTCTGTCCTCGAAGATTACTTTTTCGATTTTTTCTCGACTTCAGCAATCAAATCGTGAATCTGTTTGAATTTTTCACGGTGATGGACACGTTGTTGTTTGGTCCGCCAGTATTCTCGCCAGGCACCGACAACAATGATCGTTACTGGCACGACCACAATGATCAAGGCCAATATTGACAGAAGCAGCATTCTCATGTTTTACCTTTTGATTACAAAGATGCGATTCATCACCGGCACACTTTCACCATTGATGATGCAGGGTTTGGCAAATTCCTCGGAGACAACGTGGTAAGAGCCCTGGAATTTGTAGAAGGCATCTCCACTGACTTGATTGGACATCACCACAGTCTCGTAAACGCGATCCACAAGTTTTTCAAAGGTTTTATAGACCTCCACACCACCCATAATCCAGATATTGCGTTTACCTTGATACCAGCGCAAAATCTCCATAACTCGGCCCGGGGTTGCTGCAGTTAAGACTTGTGTGTTGGGATAAATACCGTCGCCATGGGCCATGTGCTGGCGCGACATGACTACGTTAACACGATTGCGCAATGGGCGTGCATTTTCAGGCAAGGATTGCCAGGTTTTACGACCCATCACCACAACGCCGTCGCGAGTGAGATCTTTGAAACGTTCCAAATCGCCAGGAATGTGCCAAGGCAATTGGTCGTCATTTCCAATTACATTGTTGAGACTTCTGGCGTAAATCAGATTCATTGCAGGGGTGTGGAGATCGAGATCCATGATGTCGTTGATTTGTTTTAGAAAATTTTGCGGATGTTTTTCAGCACTTTTCGCTAATCAGCCAACAAGGCCAGCAATCCTTCTTGGTCCAGTATCGGGATTCCCAATGACTGTGCTGTTGTGAGCTTGCTACCTGCATCGGCACCAGCAATAAGGTAGTCAGTTTTCTTACTGACAGAACCAGCCACCTTCGCGCCGGCTGCTTCCAGCAAGTCCTTAACTTGATCGCGTCCCATGCTGGGTAAGGTCCCAGTAATCACGAACGTTTTGCCAATCAATTTTTGATCAGCGTTTGTCGAAGTCTGGTTTGTTGGCCAATTCACTCCCAGCGCCAGCAACTCAGAAATCACTTCCCGATTGTGGGGTTGTTGGATGAATGTGTGGATGCTCCTGGCGACCACAGGACCGACATCAGGCACTTGCAAGAGCTGCTCTTCACCAGCATGCATGATCTTGTCAAGCGTACCAAAATGACGAGCCAGATCTTTGGCAGTAGCTTCACCAACATGTCGAATTCCCAGACCGAAAAGAAAACGCGGTAAGGTAGTGGTTTTGCTTTTGTCCAATGCATCGATGATGTTTTGGGCAGACTTATCAGCCATGCGTTCGAGTCCAGCCAACTTGGTTTTATCAAGTCGATAAACATCGGATAAGGTCTTGACCATACCCGCATCAACCAACTGATCCACCAATTTGTCACCAAAACCTTCAATATCAACCGCGCGGCGTTGAGCAAAGTGCAGTATTGCTTGTTTGCGTTGAGCACTACAGAACAAACCACCAGTACAACGATGATCAGCCTCGCCTTCTTCACGCACCACATCGCTGCCGCAAATTGGACACTTGGTTGGCATGATGAATACCTGGGTGTTGGAGGGACGACGATCCAGCAAGGTACCGACCACTTCAGGTACGACATCACCGGCACGACGCACAATCACAGTGTCGCCCACACGAACGTCCTTGCGTCGCGCTTCTATCTCGTTGTGTAGCGTTGCATTGGTTACCGTCACGCCACCAACAAAAACAGGTGCTAGTTTAGCCACCGGCGTCAACTTTCCAGTACGACCAACTTGGACATCGATAGCGACCACAGTCGTGAGTTGTTCTTGAGCCGGGTATTTGTGAGCGACTGCCCAGCGAGGTTCTCGGGTTTTGAATCCCAATTTTTGCTGGATGCCCAGATCGTTGATTTTGTAAACCACGCCATCGATATCGAACGGCAACGTGTCACGAATAACGCTTATTGTCTCGTGATACTTTACCAACCCAGTTGCCCCCACAACCACAGCTCGATGCTCGCAAACCGGAATACCCATTTTGACAAATGCATCCAGAATTTCACTGTGGGTCTTTGGGATATCCCAACCAACCACTTCGCCCAAACCGTAAGCAAAGAAACTCAACGGTCGCTGAGCTGTGATCGATGGATCGAGCTGACGTACCGCACCTGCAGCGGTATTGCGTGGATTGGCAAACGTCTTCTCACCTTTTGCACGCTGTTGCTCGTTCAAACGTTCAAAGTCGTCTCGCCGCATGTAAACCTCCCCACGAACTTCCAGCACAGGGACGGTTATTCCAATCAAGCGCAAAGGGATTTGTTTGATGGTACGTACGTTTTGCGTCACATCTTCACCAGTCTCACCATCGCCGCGAGTGGCTGCCAGCACCAGCACTCCGTACTCGTAGCGAAGATTCATAGCCAGACCATCAAACTTCAACTCAGCGACGTATTCCAGAGAATGGCTCGCCGTTAGATTCAACAGATTTTTGACTTTGTTATCAAAGTTAAGAGCGCCTGTTGGGGTAGTGTCGGTTTCGGTTTCAATGGAGAGCATTGGTGCCGCATGCCTCACCGAGCGAAGACTGGATAGTGCGTGACCACCTACTCGTTGTGTAGGTGAGTCCAACGTAATTAGGTCGGGATGATTGTTTTCAATTTGTTGTAATTCTTGAAAAAGCTTGTCGTACTCGACATCTGGTAGTTCAGGATTGTCGAGAACGTAGTATTGATGAGCGTGGTGTTGGATTTGATTGCGTAGCCAAGACGCACGCTGCGTAAGATTAGAAATTTGATTCATGATGATTCCCAGTACACGTACCACCAAAGTAATATAGGTCTGATGTAAAATAGAATCAAACGGCATAAAAAAAAAAAGACCAGGGAACTATCCTGGTCTTTTTATCACGCAACAGCGCTCATGCATTCATGGATTGGACGATCAATTTGGTCCAGCTTTCCATGACAATCTCGCCCGCTTCTTCTTTGGCGAGCAGTTCGGCCGGGGTGAATTCACCCGCGAGGTCGACTTCGGAGTCTTCGGCATCAGCTTGCCAGTTTTCAGGCACAATGTAGATGTGTACGATGCCCAAATGGACGCGACCCACGGAATTGCTTTTGTCCGTGATCAGGCCGTAGTGGTTGCTCGCAATGCTCGAAGCGTTGTACAGACCAACTTCTTCTTCCAGCTCACGATCTGATGATTCTTTGACAGTAGCACTGAAATCAACAATGCTCTTAATCGTAAAAGAAACATCAGCCAGATCAACGTGACCGCCGTAACCTACGGAGAGATTGCCGTGCAGTCGAGATTCACCGCCAGAGACCGGACGATAGTAGGCTGAGAGTCGCAGATTTTTCAGATCGTCGATATCGCCTTTGGCAATCAGACAATATGGCAAAATCTGCAGGTAATTTTCATTACCTTCCAATTCTTGGCGGCGACGAATCACCAAATGACCGTCAGCACCGGCAAAGAAATCCGCCAGCTGAATATGGGTGTTGAGACCGTCTTTAGCACCCAAAGCGTTCAGGTATGCAGTATCAATGGCGAGGATGAATTGGGGATGTTTCATGGTTGAGAGTTTCAGTGATGAAGTGGAGGGAGGCTCGTCTCTGCGAATGATTCACTTGAACGAGCTAAGCGGGGGATACAGTTCTTCAGGATTGTAAGGTTCACAAACCGCAGATTCTGGTTCAGGCTTGGTTCTGGATCCAGAATCTTTTTCAATTTTAACCAACAGTTGATCAATGCGTAATTGGCGCCTGTCTTGAAGTGAGGCCAATTCGGAATACCCAGGCACACCGCAGAAAGGACAGCAAATGCCGCCATTTTCCCAAAAATTCATTTCTGCATTATCCAGGCGTTCTTGATCCCTTGCAATATTGATGCGAAGGTTGGTAATTTCTTGCTTTAACGGACTGCGAATGTTTTTTGTTTTCTCAATAACCATAACACAATCCTCCCGCTATGAGTCAGCTATATAAACTAATATTTGTGTAAAAAAGTAAGAGTGGATTGAGAGTTTTTTATACTCTCAATCCGAGACATCACGGTTTAACACGTTAACACTCATTGAGAAAGCGGGTTGAATGCTTTCAAGGCCTCGACCGCTTGATCGATGTCGTGAGCATTGAGGGCGTTTGCAAAATGCGCAACATTGAGCTCTCGCAAATGTAATCGCTGAGCATCTGTTTTACATTGGAAGTATTTTTGTTCATAAACCGCATAATAGCGATCACGAGCATGTTTCATGTTCAGCGTCTGCGCTACGGCATGGTTGAGATTGTGTTTCTTCATGGCGTGAAAGTAATTGGAGAGGTTCATCATGATTGGTGTCACTTTCAATGGATGGGGGAGGGGTAAATTGATTTCGACGGCATAAACAGACAGGGGAATGAACCCCTGTCTGTTTATGTTGCATTCAATTTGAGACAATAATCGATGAATTCAGGTGTCGCGATAATCCAACGAATTTTCGACAGATACACACCGTCGGTATCGACATCGCCTGGGTCTTTGAGGTACAGATCGAAATAAGCAATTCGATCATCCGGTTCACCGTTTTCCGGGTTCTTCTGATGAAATTCCCCGACAACCAATGACTCCAGCTGGAACAGCGTTTGTTTAACCACTGACATCAATTCCAAAAACTTTTTGGAACTTTTGAAATTTGCATCCATGTACCGGCTGTTCTTGTGCATCTTTTCAAATTCCAACAAAGGCCTGATGTGTTCTCGCAACTCCACGGCATTGACGCTTTGCAATGATTTGGGTCCAGTCATAGTTGCTTTAGCAGCTTCTCTGACTTCCGGACTCAGATTGTTGTATCGATAAACAACAAACCAAAAAGGAATGATGCCGCTTTTGTTGTCCGAAGTCAAGAAGCAGTTATGGGAAAATGCTTGTGGGTCGTAGTTGTCTTTTTCATGTTTAATCGATACGCCATAACCCTTGAGTTGATTGCTGGAAAGAACACGGCCAGCCGAATACAACGCATTGGTCAATTGGAGTACTGTTTTGAACAAAGAGGGATGATCTTGATAAACGCCGATGCTCATGATGCGATCTATTATGTTGAAATCACGCGTAGGGGCCGACTTTGATTTGCACTCGGGCGGTCTTGGCGGGATTATTGGGGGTGGTGGAGTGAGTGACCGGGTTCCGTCGTTGTAAAGATGTATCAGTAAAGGCAGGATAACTGCTAAGACAATAGCGAGAGATATTCCTACTTCAATGGAATAAAACATGCTTGTTTCTTACCATAAATCTTCACTGAACAATTCGTAGTCGGGATGAGTTTTCCGAATCAGTTGATTGGCTGCCTTGGCAATACTCAAGCCCGCTACACGATTGACGTAGCGCCCGTGGCTAGTCAGAAAACCTTGATCCAGGGTGTTGCCGGGTATTTGAATTTCAGAAACGCCCAGTTTACCCATGTACGCGCCAACATGGCCATGTCGCCCGGGACGCTCCACCACATAGACGGTACCGTCCAAACCTTTGACTGCGGCCATGGAGATGATTTCTTGGGCACGTTTTCCACCAGCCATGGTTGCTTCAAAAGCCTCTTGGGAACCACTGTAGAAGGTGAAGGCAGGCCAGCCTTCCCAAATCACGAACTCATGCTGTTTGAGGTGGTTCATGTTTATTCAAAAGGTTAGATGTGGGGCGGTGTGTTGGTTAAACCGTCTCTGAAGTTACTAGGTCTTCTGAGACTCTCAGAAAACTGCTGTCTTCAACTTGGTGGATTTTGTGCAATTGTTTGGTAACTGTGTTAAGAGCATAACGAATATCCAGCTCTGTCGAGAGTACGCGACAGAATTCGGACTTTTCACCATCCCACTTGAACAGATCCCTGGTTTGATTGCAGACAAAATACTGATGACTACCGACAACATCATCTTTCAGCTTGTGTGTGAAAAATGATGGTTGCACTTCGTCAATCATGACTGCTATTATTGACTGGTCTGGTTTCAGTATGGCTTTTGGTTCTTCCAAATGCTTTTCAAAGCCCTGCAACAACTCCAGCAGGGTCTCTACCCACTGATCGACTGTGAGGTTTTGAGGCTGTATCAGCCGAACAGCTACGTCGGGGTTTTTCTGAAGCAGCTCATAGACTTCTTGTTTGGTTACCATTTCAGACCTTTCTTTTACATCAATGCAGTGGTCGATTAAGATAGATGATCTCGCTTGTTTGTGTGGCAACCACACAAACGCTGGTGGTCTTGTTAGAAATCTCATCACTGCAGATCAAAGACATAGAGTCTTCTTTGGTCTCGGCAGTACCTAACAGCAGCAGACAACCGTCCTGATCGAAAGCGCTTGTTGCGTCGTAGATAAAGAAGTTATGACTGGCATCAGGCCAGATATCACATACTTTCAAAGAGTGATCAGAAAAGTATCCATTGATGCGATTTTTCAGACTATCCACAGACAAATTTACATGCAGAGGATCTGAAAAGCATTCAGAGTAGAGTTTGACAAAACGAAAATTGTCAACAGGGACAGGACTTTCACCTATCTTGACACTTTCAAAACTTTCGATGTCGTGCCTTATCTCATCATACGTGTACAGTCTCATTTTACTTCCTTTCAAACTCCGAGATGGTTTCAACATTCAGAATACAGCTGTCCAAGTACCAATCTTGGTCCTTGAGTCTGTCGCGATGCGAGGCTTCCAGCTTTTGGATGAATTGATAACCGACGTTCAGACGCAACTCATTGTGCAGTTGACGATCTTGATTTTTAACATCGTCTTCACCATACCCCCAGCTTGTGTAGCCTGTGGTTGTAAATTCCTGAGCTTCAACAAGCTCATTCTCAGTAGAACGACAAACCACTCTGCCAAGTATGGTGACTTTGAATCGACAGTGCAGCATCGTCAAGAATCTCCTTGAATGGCCAAAGTTCTCTCAATGATTTTCTCATCAATACCTTTACGCACAGACATCCCCAGAGACGCAGAATGCCCGTAGACAGAGACTCGACCTTTTTCATTGATATAGCAAAATCCAGCAGAACAGATGCTTCCGGAAACAAAAACCGTATGACCGATTTTGTCATGAGCTATCGTTTCTGGAAAAACAACCGCAACTTCTCTTTGGATGCCGTAGGTCTCAGCTACATCGCCGATGACGTATTTGGATTCTCTCATGTTGATTTCCAGTCATAGGAGCAGAGGTGGGTACCCACCTCTTCTCTGTTTATGCCCTTGAATGATCAAACAGCCACACCACCGTAGTCGATCTTGTCATGCGAAACGTAGTTTTGCAGTTTGAAATCATCGATAGTGAAACTGAAGATGTCGGTTTTCTCCGGATTGATCCACATAGTGGGTAGCGGATGAGGCTCTCGAGTGAGTTGTTCGTCGCGGAACTTCTGGATATGGTTTTTGTAGATGTGAACGTCTCCAAATGTATGGACAAACTCTCCAGGCACCATACCGACGCACTGAGCGATCATCATGGTCAACAAAGCGTAGGAGGCGATATTGAACGGCACACCCAAGCAATAGTCCGCGCTGCGCTGGTAGAGTTGGCAATCGAGTTTATGCTTCGGAATACCTTCTTTATCCATTCTGCGCTGTAGAGCAACTGCGCTAAGCTCATCACCAGTAAAAGCACTTGTATCAATGCCAGCAATAGCACCACGTTCGTGAATATCCATATCGCGAACATAGAACTGGAACAGCGTATGGCAAGACGACAAAGCTGCACGTCCTTCACGTACATTGTCCTGAGGGCTGATAGATTCGTTCGGCAGATCCGCCACGTTCCAAGCTGTGACGATGTGTCGGCGTGAGTATGGTCTGGTCTTGAGGTTCTGAATCAGTTCAGAAATCTGATCGATCGTACCAACGTGTGTGTAAGTACGAGGAATTCCAAACGTATCCAGCTCAGAGTGCGCCACCATCAAGGTGCCTTTCTGATGATCCGTTACACAGCGCTCTTCCAGGGGCGCCACGCCAGGCATGAGGCCGTAGTGACGAGCCATGGCTTGGAGCTTGAGCTTTTGCTGATCAGTTTCAGCCGTTTCCAATGCCAGCTGGTAACGCTGATTGATGGTGTATCGCCTGGTTTCAACTTCGCGGTAGTTGGGCCAACTGCGCCATTGTGAACCATAGATCGGGCCCAAATCGCCGTCCATCGGGCCACGTTCTTCAATGCTGCGGGGAATACCTTCTGCATCGAAAAGCTCATCCATCGACTGGTCGGACAAGACGACCATCTTGCCATCATCGTGCTCTTGCTTGAAGTCTGCGTTGGAGGCATTCGCTGGCGCAATCCGGTAACCGGTATAACCTTCAGCTTTGAGTTTTTCCACCCAGAGCTCTTCGCGCTCAGACACATTGAGCTCACGCGTGACCTTGTCTTGTACCGCCCACTCGTCCCAAATATGGACGTTCTTGTCCAGCAGAGTGTTGTTGTTGGTATCACCAGCCAACATCCACAACAGCTCTTCAATGATCCCACGCAAGAAGACTTTCTTGGTAGTCACCAGCGGGAATCCTTCAGACAGATCAAAGCGTATCTGGCGCCCAAACAAACTGACAGTACCGGTGTTGGTACGGTCTTGACGGATGCTTTGGGTCTTGTCGTATTTGGCGATGATTTCACGGCCAAGTTCAAGGTATTGTTTCATGATTTTTGAGCGTAGTAGTTGGTGTCATCCACAATACTCTGGCTGAGTTCATTGAGCTCAAGCAGAGTAATCTTTTCACGGAGTTCTCGACCACTGATTGCATTGGAACAGTAGACGCGAATGTTTCTTTGTGCCAAGATGGTTTTAGCCGCAGTGACTGCATCAGCCACAGTGTATTTGGCCACCTTGGTTTCGGACTCGGTGTAGGCAATGCCGTCGATGAAGACGAGTTTTTGTTTGGACATACTTGGTTTGAGGTTGGTGATTTTTTCAAGCTTGAAAAATATTCGAATCAAACGCTGTGGGATTCTTTTTCACTCATCAGCCGAGGGATCAGGACTGTTTCAACCCAGGTACTGACTTGTTTTGCGACCCCTTCGGGACTTTGCATGGCGTCAATCCAAACCATGCGGTGATTGTGAAGTTCAAAACGTTTTTGGTAACCGCGGTGGACAGCTTGTTTAAATTCGAGTACTTCCATGTCCAGGTGGTTGATTTCCCCAAAACGTTGTTTCAGACGTTTTACGGACTCTTCCAAGGTCAGGTCAAAATACAGCGTGAAGTCGGGCTCAAACCCTTTGAGGACGAAGTGCTCCAGCTGTAAAACGTCGTCGATATAACCGCGACCTTCGCCTTGATAAGCGTAAGTGGAATCAGCGAATCGATCTGAAATAACGATTGTTCCAGATTGCAAAGCTGGTTCAATCAGTTCTTGCACATGCTGAGCCCTGCTTGCTGCAAACAACAGCATCTCGCATTTGGGTACTGTTTTCTCGGACAGTATCAGACTGCGGATTTTCTCGGCCGCAGGGGTACCGCCGGGCTCTCGAGTAGTAATCACGTTAAAACCGTGAGCTTCGATCAAAGATTTGATGTGTTGGATATTGGTAGTCTTTCCAGACGCATCAATACCTTCGAGTGTAATGAATTTACCGCGCATGACCATCCTTGATTTAGTTTGTAAGAGAAAATGCTCGAATATAAGAACATTTTAAATGCCTATAAAGTTAGACATTCGTGTAAAAAAAGAAAGAAGGTTAGCAGGGTAAGCGGATAAAGCCGCTTACCCTGCTTTTATGCCGTCAACCACATCACAAGCAATTGCGATGTTCCTGAGCGATGATGTCTTTCAGATCCACCCAACCAAAAGGCTTACCGGCCTTGGGGTTGTCATCAAAACCAGGCGCATACACCAAAAAAGCGCGACCATTGGCTTTGGATTCGACAAAGAACACATCGAATTCCGTCATGACGGCTTTGTGCTCGGTCGTTGTGGCGTTGGCATAAACCTTGATTTGTTTGGTAAACACCAATCGATTGTTTTGAATTTTGCTGGCGCCCATCACACACGAACCATTGGCAAAGTCCTTGGCGTGTGAAATCTGAGGCAGTACCATGAGGATGCCGGCCACGATAGAGAAAACGACGGCTGCAATTTTACCGATGATCTTTTTCACGTTGATACCTTTTTGATAAAGTGAGAAGAAATTACCCCGCGAAAGGAGTAGCTTGGACAAAACGTTTGATTTGGTCTTCAAAAGTAACGGCTCCTGTGTCGATGTGTTTTTTCATCTTACCGACAATGAAACCGCCTTTGATTGCGAACTTGCCACCTTGACTGTTTTGAGCAATCGTGATGACAATTGAATTACCTCGAAGGGTGTGTTCCAGCACGGTAAGATTATTCTCAAGCGCGTACTGTTCGTGGGCTCGTGTGGCGTACTCAATCACCTCTTCGGGAGTGGTTTCTGAGATTTCACCACATTCCTCTGGGTGGGTGTTGAAATAAGTCTTCCATTCACGAAGAGCTTCTTCCTCCGTTTGTGCGACGGGTACTGCATAGGCCACACTGTCCTTATACAGCGCCACCACACGAACGCGCAATTTCATTTTGGTACCGCTCCAGCGCCAGCACAGTACCTGAAACCACGCCGGTGCCTCTCGAGAAATCAATACAGTGCGGTTGGTCTGAATGCCGTTGATCACGCGACCAGGTATGTTCAAGCCCACCAGCACAAGGCTGTCGTGATAACCTTTTTGAATCTCTACAAAGCCTTCGCGGTTTTGAATTGCTTTGCCATTCATGAATGAAATTCCTTTTACAACCCACGAGGGCATAAAGAAAATGTGAATCGATGGTGGAAAGATTTGGCTCTCCACCATCGAGTGCTTAAATCCGATAAGCTCGGTAGACCGTCACATTGCGTGCGATTTCTTCGTCCAAAGTCGTGTATCCAGAGAGGATACCGTCGACGAAAGTATCGACATCTTTCGCACCGGACATCCGAAAGATCAAACCGCTCTTGTTGATAGCCAAGGCAGAATAATCATCGCGGATCCATTTGACGATGGTCAAGTTCTTTTCTTTGGCCACTTTGCGGTAGACAAATTCACAAACCTGAGCCGTGTTGCGACATTCCTTGATGTCGATGGGATAACCACGCATCTCTTCCTGCAGACGACCCCATTCCTTCTCGGCTTGGCGACGGGTACGGGCACAGGGTTTGACGAAGGCGCGGTTCTCACCTGCCATGCTCGAGACATACACCCGTACCGGGATTTGCAGGTTGTTCTGGGCAATCTCCCAGCAAAACTCTTTGAACCAGTCTTGCGAACGGTAGTCCAAGAAGATGAAGCGATTGCGCAGATTGTTGCTGTGGTCCACGCCGGGAACCAACAAGCCGGTGAAGGCAATGTTCTTTTTATTCGGCGTAACCAACACATCGGCAAAACCTTCAATGCGTTCAGTGAACTCACGACCATGCTGAGTGGTGTGTTCTTCATTCAAAGACACGGTCTCGACATCGAGGTTGTTTTCCATGGCACTCGTTTGAGGATTGTGGATGGTTGCTTGTGCGTCCGATCCCCCGTCTTGCTTGGGGGAAAAGCTAAAGTTCGTAAAACGTTTAAACGTATTTGCAAGATGTTGCATGATGACTCTCTCAACGACGTATGGATATCACCGATTCGGTATTTCTCCAATAGTCAAAGTGTTGTTGCTAAAAACTTCAATTTTCCTCAATGGCTGGATGAGGACTGGTATAGACTACGAATGAATTACTACTGCCTAAAATAGGCACCAGCGAACCTCACTCGATTCTCGTCACGCATAGGTGGTGGTCGAGCGAAGTCCGCCAGACACCCTCTGTTGATTTTGCGCGTACAAGCAGGATGGGAACCCTCGCGCAGCGAGTGGTCTCATAATGGACGGGTGTTGTAAAAAAGACCCATACTGCTTCATCACGACTCATGTTTAACGATTACGTAAGGCAAGTTTCCTTATACAGTTGCAAAATGGCGGGTGTTGCTCTCATTTCAAGCAACGGCAGCCGCAGCTTTAAGCTGCTTGGCCTTGCGGGATTTCCGCGTCAACCTTGGTGCCCTTGAAGAAGTCACCGATTTTCTTGAAGACAGACAGAACGCCGTCTTTGACAGGAGCCACCAACTTCTTCAGCGCTTCGATGATGGACTCGGATGCCGTGAAGTGCTTCAGGCCAAACAAGACACCCACCATCAGAGCGAACACAGCGATCATGTACAGCACGTATTTGCCGTATTTGGCAAAGCCAGACCAGTCCACAGCCTTGACGCGGTCCTTGGCGCGCTGGTAGAAGCTGTTGTTTTTGGCACCAGGCGCTTCTTCGGTAGTAGCGGTAGTTTCTTCACCGCTGGCGGCAGTTTTCTCGGTGTTGACTTGCTGCACGGTTTCGTCGTGGGGAACGGTGGCGTCGATCACGGTTTCGTTGATGGCTTGTGCGTTGTTCATTTCGGTTTTCTCGCTGGTGGGGTTGATGGTTTCGTTGTTGACGGCGGTTTCGTTGATGGAGGCAGCGTTGTTCATGGTTGACATTTCCTGAAGAAAGTTAAAACGGTAGGTTTGGATGGTGGTTTCGAAAATCTTGCTCTGTTTAGGATCAAGGCGGTAGATGCTGGCGCCGCTGAGGATCGCGGCGGCATAGTGGGCGACACTGGCCGCGGTAGTGTTTACCCACACGCGGATAGTGTCGACACTGGCGCGGTTTTTGAAATCGCGAACTTCACTCCAAAGACTCAGGCGCAACTTACTGATGCTGCGATCAAAGATCTTCAAAGTTTCTTTGGCGGTACTGTGACTACCAATGGCAACCATAACGTCATTGGCGATATTGCCGGCACGCTTGACCAACGAATCGGTGAAGTTTGGATTGCGTCGAAGGATTTCGACGCCAATCTCCTCACTCGTCACGAATTCAAACGTTTGCAAATTGGCTTTATCGCATTCATTTTCTTCTGACGCAGCATGGCTGGAAGTCGGTTGACCAGACATTTCACGCCGGATCAATTCCAACTCTTCTGAAAAATTATCATCATCTCGGTTATGTCGCTCCGCTTCATCAATTCGTTGATGAATCAATTCAGAGAAAGCGTTTTTCGCCGTAATGATGAATTTGTCAAAAAGCTCGCGGTCACGTTCGGAGCCCACGAATTCGCTTTTCCAGCTGTTCGTGAGTGCTTCAAAAGCAATGCATTCTTTTTGCGCATTAACCAGCCTAATGCTTCGCTTGGACGACAAGACACGATCCGCTGCTTGGCGCGCGATCCCGTGCAATTGGTGACCATATATGGCAATAAACCGGGTTTGCTCTAGTTCTTCATTGCTCATGGATACAATACTCCTCAAAACGAGCTTTTTGTTTTCGAAATTGCTTCTTTACGAAGCCGTGGTTTCGGCTTCAGCAACCGGTGCCGGCTCGGGCGGGAAGAACACTTCCACAAAAGTATCGGCAAACCAAACAGCAGCCTTGGCAATACCAACATGCACATTCAGGTAAATCGCACAAGACATGATGAAGATCTTGAGCACCAGGGCGGCCAAGCCAGTAATAGCAATGGCTGCGAACATGACGCCCAAAATGTTCCACACCAGGATAAAGGCGACCAAGACCATGGTGGCTGAGAAGAAGGGTTCGATGTTTTTGAGTTTTTGACGGATAGACATGATGGACCTCAGAAATGTTGAAGACACGAAAGATCAATATCTTCTTATACTCGTAAGGCAAATTCCTTTACTGATATAAAAACAGCAGTCGCGCTGATCAAGCGTAAGCAGCTTCGTTGTTGAAGAACGAAGCAACTTTGTTGTATGTTGCTTGAAAAGCTTTGTTAGCCATATCACACGGCTTGACGAAGAGGTTGATGTAGATCTTCTTGTTGAACAACACCAACACCCACAACACCAGGCGGCAGATGAATGCGGCTGTTCCAAAACCAAACAACGTAATCGCCATCAGCGAGATAATGAATCCGATACAAAGATTGATGGCGAAGGCGGTGAAAATGTTGAACACTGCGAAAACGAAATACTTGAACTTTTGGTTGTTCATGATAGTTTTGAAATTGAAAAAGGTAGAGGGACGTTTTAGAAATACACGAATTCCGAAAAACCGTTCAGATAACAATGGATGCGTTGTTCGTACAAGCACCAATCGATATCATCGATCAGTCTGTCGAAGTCATCCACAGGCAGAATAGGTTCGATATCCTTGTAGAAATTTTCTTCGGAATTTCCTTCATGAATTGCTTTGCTGATATGAAAGATCTGGGCCGGGCTCATTTTCAAATCAACATACTTCCAAGCAGTGTCGGTCTGTTGTTCCTGGAAGAGCTTCACATTGTCGTGCGCCATGGGTCACCTCTGTTGTAATTGCTGTACGAGAACCAAAAGAAAATGGTTGGTCATTAGCGACCGATGGGTAGTTTATTCACACACCATCGGTCGCTAATGCATTGGGTGTCAGGGCTACAAACCCTGATGAAAAAGAGAATTCATTACCCTCTATTCCATATCAGTGATATATGACTGAATCATTTTAGATTTCAACTCAATCAGACACCTGTGCTGGGATTAAACAACGTATCGACCAGGCCAATGAGGAACTCGCCAGAGCGGGCAGTGGGGGTTTTGAATTTGGCAAACTTTTTACGTTTGCAATACCAACGACCAGACAACCTGCTTTTCTTGTAATCCATCACCTTGCCACCGTTGACAAAAATGGATCGACAACAGTCACTGACTGGAACTGAAACAACACACAAGCCGCCTTCCGTGACTTTCTTCAAAGCCGCGATCAGCGCATCGATGTGTTTGTCCACATCGTCGTAAAGCGGTAAGTAGTATTTAAATTCGTTGAAATTAACGTAAAACTCACCGTACGTTATACCGCACATTTGCAAAAATGCATCTGGCACTTGAAGGTCGTCATTGTTTTTGCGCTTGCTCACGCTGTTCTCCAATTCAGTGGCGTTTTGTTTCAAACCAACAAAGCCCTGGGGATCAGGGCTTCATGTTCCAAATGTAGGCAAGCAAAGGGCCACCAACCAGGGCCGCACACACAGCGGCACCGATCAGATTCTTGACCGATTTGACAATGGTGCGTTTAGCTTCAAAAACCAGGACTTCGCGACGAGTGGGGATATGATAACGACTCATGATGTTTCCTTGTACGAGAAAGTTGAATTGAATGGGACTGGCGTTTTGCCAGTCCCAGGAGGTCAGTGAATATCGGGCTCAGGACCAAACAACACCGATCTTAGCCAAAGACTCGTCCAAGATCTGCATTGATTTCTTACCCACACCATCCTCCTCTATAAATTTTGAACGTTTGGTCCTGAACAAATCAGACACTTTGTGAATGTTGCAGGAACCCAAACAACTTCTCAATCGAGCACCAGTCGGGACATCGGGAATCAGTGATGACAAAAGCACATCGGCATTTTTCGCTGCCGCTTCAGGCAAACTGGCGATAAAATCCAGATTTGCTTTCTTGCACTTCACCTCACTAACAATCTCATCCACCTGGAGCTTCATAAAGCGGACATCGAGATTGACATCTTTAAGTCTCTGATCAAAATTACCATAAGTAATATTAGAATCAGAAAAATCCTTCTCTTCCAACTGCATGATGGTCAAAGCCATTTGATTGAGCATTTGAGAAAGAGACAGCAGTTGCATGACAGTGGCTTGCATGATGGTTTCCTTAAAACGAAAAAGATGATAATTAGGGGGAGAAGCACAACGCCTCACCCCCTAACTTTTTGAACAGAGAGCTGGAACTCTCCGCTGAATTACTTCCTGTTCTTTCAACAGGAAAACGGATCAGAACAATTTATTTATTTGTTCTTTATTTCCGTACACACCTCACAATTCATCCGCACTGTAATAGTCGTCCTCACACGACTTGCAACAATAACGTCGCGTAATGATGTCATTGTTATCTTCGATACTCACGTCATCACCGAGCTCGACTAATTCATCGAACTTTTGTTGCGATATTTCCTTTTCATTCGGATTACCACAACCAGTACAAATCTTTCTCTCGATGTACATCTGAAGCCCCTTGTTTAAAAGATCCTTTAAGCTATTCTCACACTGACAATATGTAACTGAAAAAATCTGCATTGCATAAATCATCGATGCATGGGTGCACTGGATTTACAAATACCCAATGCACCCACACCTCGGACTTACTGACCAGTCCACTCCTGGATCTACTCAGCAGTCACAGAGCACTGTGTGCGTTTGATGGCAAATGCGACGCCTGCAGCGGCGACAACACCTGCACCAATCGCAATGATTTTGCCAGTCAGAGACAGTTTGGAGAATTTCTGAAACATGGTGATGCCTTTTTAGAGAGTTGAAGAAAATGACATTTTCGAAACAATCTTTCGGTAAATGTCACGTGCGCAATATGTGGTTGATTTTTTCTAGATTTTAAAAAATAGGCATAAAAGCCCTGGGATTCCCAGGGCTTTTATGTTGCGATCAATACGTACTCTCTACCATTTCAGGCAATTCGTCTCCATTGTCGTGCCAGCAGGCTGCCCAATAAAGAATGTTGCGCTTCCACCACGGAACCCCAAGAATCTTCATGGCTTCCAAAAACACGTCATTGGCCTCTCTCTTGGAGATGACTGTCCGAAAACCATTACTTCTGATTTTTCCAGTGGTACACAGGTAGTGGTGGATGATGACGGCTTGGCCGTGCACATCGCATGGTTTTATCCAGCTTTTAAAAATGTCTGGAACATTGGCTCCAGTGATGCGGTAATTGTTGGGCACATATACCCAACACTCATCTCTGCGTTTACCAATGTAGTAACTCAATCCTCCGGAGAGTACCCATGTGGGTTCTCCATTTTTTTCAGTGTACCGTTCACTGAGCACCACTCGAGTGGAAGGATCGAAACGAATGTATGATGTTGTCCGCTGTGTCATTCAATTGCTCCTGAAGCTCTGTGATCGTTTGTTCATTTTCAAATCAAACAAATGACCAATCTACGCTTACACGAATGAGGTAACACAATCGCTTCGTACAAAATAAGGATGTCGCTATTCCCAACGCATCCGAGAACCGCATCGATGGAAGTGCGACCGTATACTTCCATCGATGCGGACTGCCCGTAATTATTTCAGTTCTCTTTGGGCAAATATCACCAAACTGGTTGTTGTTCGGTGTTTGGACGCAGTGATACCCTCACCCTGTGTTTGGGTATAGTCGTGAGCTTTTATCACTCGTCCATATGTTTCTTTGATTTGCTCTTCTTCCAAATACAAAACTTTCACAGGCATGCCAGGAATGATCAGAGATGGGTTGGAATTTTCCCAAGTCATCCCGAGCAGTGAGCCGTTACGGGCTGCCAGTTTTGAATACTCCAACCATGGGTTGGATGTGATTCGTTTAGGGCTGCTCATGACCATGTTGTTGCCGTTGGCTCTTTGGATCGCAACAAATTCATCGTTGGATCCGCCTCGACTCACCAGTGCTTTATTGCCTTCTTTCTTCACAATTTTATCCATGAACTGTGAAGCATCGGCAAAGCGAACGCCGTTGCCTTGAGAGAGCAACAGAGATTCACTTTCGTTTTTGACCGTGGCTTGACCCGTAGCCAATATCACCAAATTGTTACCATCTTTACGGTAAGTTCTCTCCACACCAGGCATGCGATTGGCAGGCACTCGAATGATGGTCAGCGTTTGCGGACTTTCATTGAACCTGCTGCTGTCATAGGGGGGAAAGACATACCAATGATTCATCTGGTAATAATAAGCCAGTCCGGTGGTATAAATTCCACTGCAATTTTTGTGGATGTATTCTGGAACATCAACCAAACGCGTGCCGTGCGGAATCACAATGTGTTCCTGCACGCTTTTGTTTTGTGAAGGCTCCATTTCCACGCCTTTGGGCATGTATTGCGCATCCACTTCCAAATTGCTGGAGTGCATAGTCAAAACAGACTTAATCACATCCTCTACTTTGGTGCGGCGATAAATACCACCAATCGTTTTCATGCGCACCTGTTCCATGGCTTTGTTGATCAATTGAAAATTCAATGTCAACGCATTGGTCAGGTCCAGCGCAGTTTCATCCGGCTCATTGATCGAGTTGGATGTGATGTTGATCGCAATGGGGTCCAGCAAAGTCGCAGTATAACGTTCAGACAAAACCGATCGTGAATCATCCGGCATACCGCCAGTTTCCGTCAACGGTTGTTTGTACAGAGTGATTTCAAGGTTAGACAAATGCGGATACACTCTGTAGGCGTATTTACCTCCACTCAAAACCAGTTGCAACAAAACCTCATCGGTGAATTTGCTTTCAAAATCCCGAACCACGTCAATCGAGAGTACTTTGATGGCCGGAAAAGTCAAACCACCCGCATGAATCTCTGCACGCCAATAGTGGCTGACTTGTGTGTTTGTATTGTTGGAGATCGTTTCAATCTCTCGGGCCAGTGAGGATTCCAAAATATCCATGATACATCAGTTGTTGTATTTTGGAACACCACCCAGAAAATCACTCATGGATCGCGGGCTTCCAGGTTGCTGATTCAATCCAGACGATGGTTTGGCTGCTGACAGTGTTGATCGTTTATTTTGATAAGGCTCGAAGAATTTGGCCAGCGATTCCCGTTGTGGGTATTTATCTTCAGCAGATTCTTCTTGCTGCACATTCTTGTTCGGAGAATGAGGTACTTCCAAACTGTTGATCAGCGAAGTCAGATTGTGGTGACGTGCATCCATGCTGCGAGACAGCAGTGAGGATATAGTGTCGTCGGTGAACTGGTATTTTGCATGCTCATAAACCGCATTTGCGAATTGGTCCATGAGTTTCAGGTCTTCCAGAGGTGCATCACCAATGTTCAAACTCTTTTCGAGCTTGGCTTTCCAAGCGATCAAGTGAGCGCTGATGCGTTCATAGATCCTCTTGCAATCGGCAGGGTTACACACATAGACTTGTGCTCCACGATGATAGTATTTCACCATCTCAGAGATGGGTATCATCACCTGACGCATTTCGTTGGCTGTGCCGTAGTCATAGAGCGGGTCGCCACTGTTGGGCATGCCGTATTCTTCCAGCTCCTCTATGGTCAGCATTTGGATATATGGGATTTGAACTTGATACAGCTCATTCCAGATCCACCAAGCTGCGGGCCTTTGATCGTACGGAATCCACTTTTCTTGCACAATGTCATTCATGACGGAAAACTCCAATGGATTCGCAGGGTTTTAATCTGCGAATCCTTTATGCCGTCTTGAAAACATCAAATACCGCGAATGGCAGATTTGATCAACATCAAGACAACGGGTGTGAAATAGAAACGATCCAATGTGTTCCAATTGTCCATGTCTGCGCAGAAACTGCGAAGCCTTGAAAAACTCAAGGCCTTCATGTCCAAGTAATCGTGTACCATCAGCTCCAATTGCGACTGCTTACCGATGACGCGATCATTGGCATAGAACGCACTGGAGAAAACGTAGTAATCATCCTTGCATGCGCGATGAATGATGGGTGGCAGCACGGTAGGGTCAGCAACTACCGTACCATCAGGATTGGTCAGGTAATAGCCATCCAGAGCCGCATTGATCACCTCAGGCAATGGGATAGGTTCAGGTATGAACGCCGTAGCCATACTCATGCGTGTTGGTCCGCGAACAATAGCATTACCATTGACCAACTTAGGTGCTTTGGTCTGCTTGTAATCTACCGTCAGCGTTGGATCGGTCGGGTAAATCAATTCATGCACGCCAGACCAGCGAACCCCTTCGAGCATTGGGTCTTTGGTGAAATCGGCAGAATAGACTTTACCGATTTTCAAAAAGGCATCTCGAAAAGAAGCTTTGTCACGGGTAGTGATCACCGACCAAATCGACGCAGCATTCAGCGCATAATCGTCATCAACGTTCAGGATGCGGGTTTGCCGAATCTCCGGACAGTCTCGGGTAGAGAAGCACTCCAAAACCGCTTTGACCAGATAGTGGTCATAGGTCGGATGATCTTGACCAGGCAGAATCAGTGTGGAGAGTTCTTTGGAGAAAAACGTCCTGAAGTAGCGATCCAGCATCGAACGGTAATTGCGACGCAGGAACTCCACGTGAGCATAATCTTCTTCAAAGATCAATGGATTCTGACCATGCTTGATGAAGTCTTTGTCGTACTGGAAGGTTTGTACAACTTTGGATGTCAGGTCATCTAGCCTGGATTCGCCACTGCTGTCCACCAGGGTATCAGAATACCCCACCATCTTGTATTCGATGGCGTGAACAGTTTGCTTGAACACTGAGCGACGTTCAACCGAAGTGATCTCAAAGACACCTTCACGACCCGCCCCCACATCTGCCAAGAACATGTCCCCTTCATTGGGGATCACGAATGGATACACGGTGGCAGCACCCGTGATATTCATGCTCTTGGTTTGCTGGTCTTGAGAGGTGGTCAATGACGACGTCACCTTCAACTCCATGCCTTTGATCAAGCGATACTGTTGGTGTATGGGATTGGTTCCCATACCTTGCCCTTGGCTGGCAGAGTCTTGATCAAGGACCTGGCTGTAGTAATTGGTGGTCCAAGCACTGCCTTCCACATGAGTGAGAAGCTGTGCCACGGGCTCCATCTGCGTATCAACTGTCACACCCCTGTATTGGGGTTTGGCAATCTGTTGAATCGCAGGTTTGGGTGCTGGAGTAGCATTGTCATTAGGTGCCACGATAGGCATTTTGTACCTTTCGGCTTAAGGTCTCGAATCTGTCAATTTGTGGCTTTGCACAAACAGAGTGGAGACCGTATTGAATTGATAAATTTGTCGATTGAATTTCGAATCGAAATAACGATCGATTTCATCGGCGGCACGATCAAAATCTTGACGGGTCATGTAATTACCCAATTGACAGGTCTGCAAAAATCCAGCAGCCGTCAAATCAGTTTTCAAAGCCGACAGCAAGATTCTGGCAACTGCACAGTTATTTCGCAGCCGATCTTTGGCAGCATTAGGCAGTAGCCTGGGTCGCTGATAAAGCGCCAGCCTGACATGGTAGATATCCCGCAGATTCGGTGGATTGATCAAACGCACCATCAAGTCAGAGCCAACAACATACCCTTCTTTAGGCAGTGGATGTTGGTTTCGATAAACCATCAGGTGAAAGATTGACTGGCCGAGTTTGGTCATCCAATTGACTTCACCTCGCATGAATTCCAATACTTCTGGCAAAATGCTCTGATTGCCCAGTTGATCCAATTGCAGCAAATCCAAGGGATTGGCTTCATCGATGGTGGTCAAACCAGTCAGTACCCGAATTGTGTCCGGGGGTACTGTGCCGCGCGCAGGAATGAATTCATCGAACTCCGGGATCGAAATGCCGGGCATTGCGATATTTTGCGTCAAGCGTGCATTTTCAAAATGTGCAAATGCATCGGCAGAATGCGAGTATTGAAGTTGGTAGTCTTCCACCCTCTCGACGGCGGTCGTTTGGCGAAAGCGTTTGTCCATCAATTGGTTGTTGATCACCAACGGATATGACATCACCGAGGAGACGGGTTTATCGTATTTGAAAGAATACGTGAATTCAATGGCGTGCGTGCTGTCTTCAGAGTTTTTGGAACTTTGCTCAGGCGCCATACCGAAATCAAAATAACCCAAAACTCGAGCCTGCGTTTCAGCCACACCCCATTCTTGATTTTTACCTACCAAATCAGAGAGTTGTCGAACCTTGGTGGAGCGGTAAAAATCGACGTACTCTTCCCACGTTTGGTTGTATGGTGCCACGGATTCACGCATGCGATGAATCTCTTTGAGCACTACCATGAATTCCAAAGGAATGAGGTAGCTGTAACTGACGTTGTGAACGCGGGCGTCTCGGAGCATGGCGACGCGAGAACGAATATCATCGCGCCAGCGTGTCGCTGCATCTTTATCGGTAAAACGTGAACGCACTCGCAACACCACATCGCACGGGCTGTAGGCGGGTTTGATCCAAACCCGAGCATCTTCGTCATCAAAGATTTTCGGATTGTCGTCGTAGGTCACCGCCATGGACAGGGCGCGGTCTTCTTGGTAATTTTCCTCAACAGTGATGAACCATTGCGAGTCGGTACCAAATGTGTTGAACTCTTTGTCTGAGGAAATCTTGGAGCCAGGCTGAAGTGCGGTTTCGTTATCGCCTGGGTACAGAACACGTGTGTCTTGAGGCAGTCCGGTCCACGTCAGTAGTTGTCGAACAATATCGAGAACCACGGGTCGTGTAACGCTGTCTCTGACACCTGGATTGGTGAGAACCAGTAAGGGCATACATGCATCCTTTAATTGGACATAGTCACACAATGTCTGGTGTGTGGTAGAAAATACAACATAAACAGGAGAGGGTGCAACCCCTCTCCTGTTTATGAGAGCACGCGTGAATTAAGCAAATGCTTCCTTGTTTTTCGGCTCAGGCTTGCTGTGCGCCGCCACACTGGCCGCCACAATTGATGAGGTGCGATCCACAATGTGGTTGTTCACAGCAATTGCAACGCTGTATGCGTCTGAAGCAAGACGAGACAGTTTAAGAGACACAGCGTTGATGGTGTTGAGGTACGGCAAAACATTGCTGAGCTCGTTAGATTGTGACCGCTTTTCAACTTCCTTCATAGCGTTCTCAATTTTACCCATCAATGCTTCAAATTTCTCAGTATGGTAAATCAACTCACCACTGAGAGTACCTTGACCATTTGATTTGATGCATTCATCAATCGCGTCCTGAGACAACCCGATGACTGTAATCAGCTCACTGGGAGTCAATGCAACAATCTTGATCTTCTCAACCAGACGGCGACGATTGTCGGTTGTATGGATACGAATGCCGGAAATCACTTTGGTGAAGGCTTCGGAGATTTCCTGCGGCGTATCTATCTTTTCAGAACGGCGGGTGCCGGCAATCGTAGCCCAAACCTCCATGCCATTGATGAATTCCTTACACTCCATCTTGATGCCGAATTCACGATCATCCAGAGAAAATGCTTTCTTACCGAATGAGGTCATCCACGACAGGCTTGAAGGATTGGTAAGCTCTTTGATGATGTTGCGACAGACTTGCTCATCGCCCGTACTGACGGCCGAGTAGAACTCATCCACCAACCACTCCAAACGTCTCAGAAAGAGACTGGAGTTCTTGACGTATTCCTTGACCGTCTTATTGTGTTTCTGCAGGGCCTCAATGATCTCGCGACCATTCTTCAGAGGCTTGAGATCCCCGTGACGATCGTACTTGGTCAGCGCTGTGATCTCAATAGATTTGGCGCTGTCGTGGTTGATCGACTTGACTTTTTTGGCCAAATCTTTCAGGCGCTCTTTTTTGTTTTTGGCCAGATGTTCGGACGCGTCAGTGTAAGACTTGAGCTTTTTGTACAAAGAAATCACCAACTCTTTGAGTGCTTTGAGGATGCGGGCAATCACGTCCTTGATACGCTCTGCCACGCTCTTGCCATCACTGCCTTCTTCCATGGCAGGGGCAACCACAGAACCATCAACACCCGTACCGGCCATCGCTGCATCAGCGGCAATTTGAATCAATGCGGCTTCACGAGGTGTGGCCTCAGTAATGGTGCTGGCTACGAAAGCCAAATCTTCCAAGGCCTGGGAAACTTCCAAAGCTCGTTCAGCTTCTTCCAGATCTTTGACCACTTCAATCCGAGATTGATCAACTTCGGATTGAAGCTCTGCCTCTTGTTCCAAAGACAGCGTAACTGTGGATTGGAGTTGGCCTTCCATGGCCAATCTTACAATGGATTTCATGGTGGGTCTTTCTTGTTAGGCCATGATATCTGGCCCGATTATCAGAATGTCTAAAGACAAATGTACATAGAATTTAGCCACCAGTTTCACCATCTGGTGGCTTTTATGCCGCGTTTTCTTTTTCCAACTCTTTCAAAGAGGTTTCAATGTAACGAAGCGTGGCTTTATAGACACCTTCAACCTGATTGATCGTTTTGATTTGGATGCCGTACAAATGACTCACTGCCAAATTCATCAGCAAAACATAAGGTTTGGTCGAGATCTTTCTTTGTTTGCTGATTTGACTATAGCGAATTTCCAAAGAACGAATCAGTGAAAGTAGTCGGGCTGCCACAGCCTGGTATTCGTTGGACTTGGAAAAATCTTTGGCATGGTGGCGCAAGACTTTGCACAATTGCAAGCATTCTGATTTAGAGAGGTAAGGTACCTCAGCTTTCAGATCCAAATCTGCTTTAGTGGTTCTGACAAAACCTGACCAAAGACTACCGGAGTTGGTTGTCAGTTCTGTTGGGGTGTAAGCGTAAAATACTCGACCACCCACATAGACTGTTCTATCCATCCATATCTCTCGACCTTCAACCACCTGCAAGCCGTAAATGTCTTTGTTTTGTTTACTTGGCAAAATGGTTTTGTGGTATGCTTCGGAAAGCTTGAATATCGCTTTGAGTTTGTCTTCGTCATCACCGGTTGCACGAAATGCATCAACCGCATCGAGCAGCTTTGAAAAAGCTTCAGATGCGCCAGCTTCTTGAATATCTTTGGCTTTGATAAAGAACTTACCCAGTTCCGCAGGCAAAATTGCAGGATTGACTGTTTGACCAACAGCCAAGTTGCGAACAACCGAGCGATAGTTGAAGCTGCCTTGTACTTTGGTGCGTTTAACGTTTCTCAAACGCTGTTCAAAGTCTTCACAACGATCGACATATTCACCCACACGCTGGCGAATATGTTCCAAAGATTTGTTCAACCAATCCTGGATGGAAGTGGCATCAGCCAAAATAAAAGCAACCGATTTTGCACTGTAATCGCTTACCTCTTCCATGGAAAAATTGGAATGCGTGTTGTTGTAAGCTTCTTGGGTCAGCTGACAAAGTCTTTGCTCGAGAGCGTCTTCCAATTCATGCTCTGGAAAAGACTGTAGGTGCTGTTCCAGAGCAGTTTGTGTTTTGGAATAAATGAATTGTTTTTGATCTTTCAAGATCATGATGGTTCTCTGGTTGAATGCGTCATAAAAAGAATCCACGATGGGCTTTTGACCCATCGCAGATTCTTCTTAGAACATTTGGTTTGAGTTTATCAAACCACAGCCAGTTCCTTGGATTCGGAAGCTTGCGGCATTTCGTACTTGGAAAGTGATTGCTCCGTCAGACGCAGCATGTCGCGCGCCACCTTGATGTAGTGGCTCAGTGAGTTCATGCCTTGGCTTGTGACCAGACGAAGCAGTGCACGAACGCTGTTTTGACGAATGCTTTTGACTTCTTCGGTGTAACCGGAGAACTGACCAACTTGGGCAATGTCTTGAACCACCAACTCCATGATGCCTTGCAGCATGCGCAGATAGTTCAACTGCTCTTTGCCAAGTTTTTGCAGCTTGTCCACACCGGCAACAACATCAGTGACTTTTTGCATCTCTGCAACGCTCAGGATCGGCAGGCCGTCGTAAGAGCCGTCTTCACCACGATACGTCCCCATGCGGAAATCATTGACATTCTCGAAATCTTTGGGAATGAATGCGTACCAACCCAAACCACCTAGGAAGGTTTGAGACGAATACACCTTGGTTGTCATAGGTGCCTGAGGAACGCCACCGTGCGATTTGTTTTGATTATCAAACAAAACAGAAGGAACTTTGTTCAAGGCATCCATGGTCCACTTTTTCAGATCCATGGAATTCTTCTCAAAGCTGAAGTTCTGACCGTGTCTGGTTTTCTTCAACGAATCAGCAACAGCCATCAAGTCCTGGAAAGCCACTTCAGACAGTTTGTACTGAGCCAAAACAGTCGCGCCGGCCAGGCGGGTGAATTCAGGTACAATCTGAGAAGGTTTGACATCGGGACTGTAGAGTCGGCGACAAAGCACTTCGTCTTCCACAGAACCAGAAGGCAACTTGTTGCCAGACGAGCCAAGCTGAGTAATCCGCTTGTCCACGCCTTTGGCACGGCGACTCAGGCTTGCGGTGGTGCTGATGAAGTCACCAACAAAATCCTGCGTCCAGCGCAGCAAGCGTTTGATCATCTCCAGGATGTTTTTCCACACTGCCGCAACGCGTTCTTGAATGGATTCCATCACCAGTTTGGTGGCTTGCTTGGGGTCTTTCTCGAACGACTCCAGAGACAAGCCATTGATGCCATTTTTGTAAGCACCCAGAGACTGGTAGATGTGCTCCAGACCAAAGCTCACAGCAACAGCGGTCTCCTCACTCATACCGCCGTCTTCGTGGTACTGTGCAACCAGGTCGCGCATTTCTTCCAACGAGGAAACGGCGTCCATGACTTCGGAGAATTCGGCAGAAACTGCGTCGGCTTCAAACAACCGCTTGTCATCGACTTGACCCAGCAAGTCTTGTTCAGTGGGTTCAACGACTGCCAAGTCCTCACTTTCCATGGCAGCCAGAATCTTTTTAAAACTCATGGTAAACTTTCAAAAGAAGATTCGGTATAAAACGGTAAAGAGATTTCTCCCTTTACCGTTTTAGGCTTTATTTCAAGCAAGGGCCTTTTGCGCATCCATGCTCTTGACGCAATATTTCAGCAGAGCCTGGCAAGACTGCACGGCGTGACCGAACACTCGAGAATGGATCCCTTTGGCCACGTAAGGAGCCATGACGGAAATGGCCTTGAGCATCTGGCGATCCTCTTTGGTCATTTCTTTCGGGGAAGTCTTGAGTTGCTCGGTAGCTGCCGTCAATTTGGCCACCACGCGTTTGAGCTCACCGTCCATCGAACGGAAGTTGATGATGTCGTCGGTGATGGCGATAACGGCTTCCAGGTAATGCTTGATTTCCTTGGCGGTCAAGGCTTTGACCACGCCGTTACCTGCTTCCTTCTCAGCTTCTTCATTGTCACGACGAATGTTGAAGCTCAGGTAGTTCAGCGTATCCAAGCCATCAGGCAACACCAGCACACCCAAGTAATTGCCAGGCAAGTAATCGGTGGAATACGTGCTCGTGCCTTTGGGTGCGTAATGCTCACTGACCTGGATCAGCTCATCCTCGTGCGAAAAAATGCCGTCGTAGGCCTTTTTCAGGACATCGGGAATACCCATAGCCAACTTGATCAGCGTCTCCACCGAAGCCTTATCTTCAGCTTTGACGTAGCCATCGATCAGCTCATTCATCAGAGCAATGTGGCCGCCAAACAAAGAGGAGCGCGAAGCGTCTTTGACCAGATCAGCCAGGTTTTCAACACGCTTGGTGAGTTGACCGACATCACCCAGGGCTTTGGCCAGGGATTTGTCAGTAAAGTTGTTGCCACGAATTTCACCGGACTTGGACAGATCGTAACGCAGTTTCTTGGCGTACTTGTTCAGTCGTTGTGCGGCATTGGTGGCTTCACTGACGTAGTCTTTCACCCACTCAATAGCTTTGCGGAAAGCTTCGATGATTGCTGCCAGGATTTTGGTGGCGTGCTCACGAATCTTGTCTGCTTTGTCTTTGACGGAATCAGCAAAGCCGGCTTCCATGGAAAGGCTGCGCGGTTTGTCAAAACCAATCGACTGGTAGATGTGTTCCAGAGCCACTTCCACCACAGCGTCAGTGCTGGGATTGCGATCGACCGACTGTTCCACAGCATCAGCCAGGGCGTACAGTGAATCGACTGCTTGACCAGCAGACATGATGTCTTGTTCGGCACATTGCAGCGTCTCAGCGGCAGAGGCAACGCTCTCTACCGATTCTTGCACTTCGCCTTCCAAAATCACCACATCTTCAGCAGACATCGAACCTTGCTCGTTCTGCTCTATTTGTTGGTTGTATCGAAAAAGATGATTCATGACTGTGTTCTTCTTTAGGTTGGTAAATACCTGCCAATGAAAATAAAAAAGGATAAGCACTACCGTTGTGCTTTTATACACAACGGTAGTGTTTGTCTTATACCTTGATCAACTCAAAGGCAACACAGTTGATCAGGCTGCGGCGGCAGCGGGTTCGGCAACCTTGGCGCCGTACTGCTTGGCAGAAGCCGTGGCCAGATCCAGCGATGCATTGACAGCGCGAGCAGCCACCACACCAGCGGGCTGATGAATGCCCTTGATCAGCTGACGAACTGCTTTCATCGCATTCATCATGTTCTTGAAGTGACCATTGTCTTGAGTTGCTGCGGAGTAACCAGCCATTTGGCCAGCAAATACGGCAGAGAGTTTCTCGACTTGCGCCTGAACTTCTTTGTACTTTTCCGATGCATCCACATACTGCAGTGCCACTTTGGCAATGTCGGCAATCTGGTTCGCGGAAAGAACTGTGGCTTTGGCATCGTCGCCAATGCGAGATTGACCAACGCCAATGCCGGAGCGGAAGTTGGTGATGGCTTCGATGGATTCAGGCATGTACGCCCAAACCACTTGCTCACCAAGGAAGGTCGGGCTCATGGAGATGCTGGTACCTTGCGGCGCAGCAGCCACTCCAGCCTTTTCGCCCAAGCCATTGCTGACTTTGTGGGCCAGGCCCTTACCAGCGATGGCGGTGATTGCGGTGCGGATTTCGTCCTGCAGTTTCTCGGCATCTTGTTCGGTTTTTGCGCTGGACATGGCGCGCTCAACAGAACGCAGACTCATAACCGTCTTGTCGCTAACGGTGCCAGCGAAGAAGTCCACGACTTTCTTCAGCTCAGCAGCCAGGTTTGCAGGAACCTTGCCGTTAACAGCAACAGAGCGAACCAACTTGGCATCACCCACTTGCTTTTCCTTGGGAGAACCGCTCATGCCTTCGGTAGCTTGCAGCAGCTTCTCAGCGCGGGCTTTGATGCGGCCGTTGGCAGTCATGATCTTCTGGATGAATTCCATCACCCAAGCAGCAGCTTTCTTGATGCCTTCGACAATGGCGGCCCAGATCTTCTTGGCGTTTTCCTTGATATCTTCCAGAGCCACGCTGGTGGCGCTAGCGCGCAGACCAGGCACTTCAAAAGACTCCATGGCAACGATCGAAGAGGTACGGCCAGACGGCAGACCCATGTGATCGTAGATGTGTTCGGTGGCGATCTTCACCAGGCGAGCGCCATGAACATCCAGACCACCGTTGCCGGCAGCGGCTTGCACCACTTCAGCCAGGGCTTCCAGAGCCACAGCGGCGTCTTGAGCGCCGTCGATTTCAGCATCCAGCTCACTGGTGTCTTCGGCAACATCCACAGCTTCGGAGATTTCGACTTCAGCACGTTCGCCGTCGGTTTCAATGACGACCATGTCTTCGGTAGCCACGGCGGGAGCTTCATCGGCAGCCACAGTCACATCAACGCTGACGCGACCATCTTCGGTTTGGGAGACAACCACTTCGGTACCGGCGGTTTCGATGGTGGTGGTTTCACCAGAAGTTTCGACCGTAGCTACGGTTTCGCCTTCAGCGTTCTTGACTTCAGCGGTTTCGCCTTCGGCCACAGTAGTGGACGCTTCGCGAGCAGGTTCCGCAGACACTTCAGCCCGGCTGGGCTCTTCAGCAACTGGAGCTTCGGCGCGAGCCGCTTCACGGGTTTCGGCAGGAACAGCTGGTTCTTCAGCGGGAACTTCGGCCGGCACCTCAGGTGCGGCTTCAGAGGGCTCTTCCACAGGACGAGCATCTTCCACGGGTGCTTCGGCAGGAACTTCGCTGGAAGGTGTTTCTGCCGGGGTTTCTGCACGAGCCGCTTCACGAGTTTCAGCTTCGGCGCGAGCACGCGCTTCTTCGTCTTCAGTGGCCACGGCGGTTTCGGCGCGAGCGGTTTCACGAGCAGCGGCTTCGCCGGTTTCGGTCTTGACCACTTCGGCTTCGCCAGGAACTTCCACCTGCACGGTCACTTCGACAGCAGGGACTTCGGCACGAGGGGCATCGGCAGCGGCCTCGGAAGGCACATCTTCAGCCGGGGTTTCTTGGGTACGGACTTCTTCATTTTCCAGGGCCAGCTGGAACAGGCCACGATTGAGTCGACGCATGATTGTTTTACTCCATTCGAATGGTAAAAAAGGTTTTCAGTATCGCGCGTGATACAGGGATAGAGGCTATCCATAAAAGTCAGTCGAGCCGGTACAGTGACCAGCAGGACTGACTTCCATAGAATTGCATCGTAAAAAGTGCTTCAGCGTTTGATGCCGAACAGGATGTGTGCTGTGTACAGCAGATCGGTAAAGCCATTGGGCTTTTCCAACCACAACTGAACCACTTGAGCGATGCTGTGGCGATTGCTCGGGGAGAGCTCACGAACAAAACGTTTTTGGAAGACATTGCGTGCGTGCTCGGGCAATTCCAGTTCTGAGATTTTGTCAGCAGAAGCTTCCAAAATAGCGTCCCAGTTTTGCAAAGAAAGCTTGCGTTTGCCGCAGTAGGCAAAGTTCAAACAATCTTCCAAGAAATCACGTTGGTCTTTGCCGAAAGAAGGGCTCTGATATTGAGCCATGTACCAGCCTTCGAAGTCGGTGGTACCGAAGGCTTTCAGAATGGCACGCAGTGTCTTTTCACGGAAATCAAAGTCACTGGAGAGGACATCTTTTCGCACCAGCGCTGTGTAGGATTCTTCGATCGCCATATTGGCGGTGATCATCTGCGGTTCGTTTGCATCGAACATCGATACATCGTACTGCAGTCGTTGCGGCTTTGTGGGCCGTTGATTGATCAACACCGGTTCGAGTTTGGCGCCAAGAAACCCCCGCGGATAGATTTTGAACTGTCCGAAGAGGTTGCTGCTCATTTGCCGGCCTCCATTTCAGCGATTTCGTAGCTGAGTTTTTGCACACGGGACTCGACGTATTGGATTTGTTTTTCCAAATTGGCGTCGTTTTTGCCAGCTTTGAGCTTTTCCAGATTCATCCTGCGCAGTTGCAGCAAAGAGAGTTCTTCTTTCATCTCCTTGTAGCGTCGCACCTGATACTCGGCCACCACCATGCGAACAAAGTAGATGGGGTTGGCTTTGGAGGCGATGAAGCCCAGCTTGAGCGGGTCCAGTTGGTTTTTACCAACTGTGGCTTCCAGAGAGGCCAGGTTGGAAGAAGCCACTTCAATTTCAGGAATGCCTTCGATGGCAGCCAGCGTTTTCTTCGGCTCGTTCGTGGCAGCTTTGAATGCATTGCAGAAGTCCACGAAATGTTTGTCCAGCCAATCGCGCTCTGCTTTGGGCAATTGATCGGCGGCCGTCACTTCATCACGGAAAGGCAGTGTTTCAGCCACGTAGATGTAGTTCAGGAACTTGCGAGCGTACTTGGCCACCAGAAAGAAAGCGTCGCAGTATTGAACAATGGTTGCTTGCTTGAAGGTCATGCCTTTGCCAGCCACCACACTGCCAAAAATAATGGCAGCTTGGTCTTCTGCGATTTGCAGGTTTTGCACCATGGTGGCAAAACCTTTTTGGATCGTCACGATTGGGAAGTCGTGGTCACCACTGATACGTTTGAATTCGGAGAGTTTGCGATTGACGTCTTCGTCTTTGAACTTCCAGCCTTTCAACAGCTTGGCGGCTTCTTCATAAGCGCCTTGAAGTTCTTGAAATTCGCCACGGGTGATACGGATGTCGCTGATCAGACGATCCTTCTCGAAAGAAGGCAGCAGGGCGGAGATGAATTTATCGAGAAACATGTTTCTTTCTCCCGTCACTCAAAAACAGACGATTAAATCTGTTTTTGAGCTAAGGTTTTGATGAATTGTCGTGAATAGTGGATCACAGACCCGGAGCGCTGCCAGCACGGTAAGCCGTCAGAATGTCCTTGATGTCCGGACCATTGTTTTTGTTGGCCGTTTTCAGATCGCGGTGCGACAGCGTGGTGGCTTCAGGAATACCACGGTGATAGAACGTGACACGATCCCACTCGGGATCAATCACCGCCATCAACATCATGTAAGTGTTTTCAAAGATCTTTTGACGGGCTTTGAAATTCTTCAGGGAGCTGTTGGTGTTGAGTTCCAGCTTGGTGGCGGTATCTTTGGAAATCACGCACAGGTTGGATGCACTGGCCACCGAGTAATTACCGCTGACCACGCCAGCGATCTTGTTCTCGGTGCGGCGACGCAGGATAGCGTCGTACAGACCATCCTTGTCGTCCATCAGGTGCTTCTTGTGTTCGTCGATCAGGTCCTGACAGAACACCAGATCGCGGAAGAACTCAATTTGACCCGATTTCCACTGATACCAGCGCTCATTGAGCGATACTTCTTTACTGCCGGCAGACAAGATATGAATCAAGCTGTCCGGAGTAATGCTGTTTGCCAGCAGGCGAATGGAGACGGGAATGACGGCTTTCTTATCGCCTTCGATGATTTCCACGTTCAGCAGTTTACCCACTGAAAGGTTGGCCAGTTCGGTGACTGCATTGACGCTGTCCTGAATGACTGAGGCCTCCATAGCGGGCTTGGCATTGCGGGGGTCGCCCATCACCGGCAAGCGATGCGTGTAGTCGTCCAGGCTTTCCTGGGCATAGTTACTGATGGCAGTACCCAGTTGCTGACCAACAGCAGAGCCTGCGCTGCGATTCGGGTTGAAGCGCTCGAGTTGCTTGACCACATCGATGGAGCCCACATGAGTCGACAGTGCAAACGCTTGCAGGTAGTAACCTGAAAAAATGGACTGTAGGGACTGCATCACGTCCGGCAGCATATCCATGTACAGGCAAGTACCATCGATCAAGGTGATCGGCTCCACACGCGCCACGCTGGTGTATTCCACCAAAGACTTGTTGTCACCAGCGACATTACCAAGAGTTTTGGCAACCTGCTGCAGCGCAGCGATGCCAGTAGTTGCAGCAATTTGCATTTTCTTTCTTCCTTTGAGAAAACAGAGATTTTAAAATGACACTAAGATACGAGGATCTCCAGATCCCCGATGGCCAGAGTGAGGTCATCAAGCAAGCGCTGGATGATGTTTATTCGAAGACGGCCGTTGGTAACTTGTCCACAGCAATCTCAGACACCTTCTATGGACTCAACCATCGACAGCAGCCCAATTCCATTCCGGTCAATAAAGACTATCATGGATTGACTTTCTTCACACGACCCAGACTCAACTTGACCCGAGATAACTTGCGGCAAGTGCGTCAGTTCGTCCCGATGCTCACCAGCAATTCTGTCTCCATACCACGCGCTATTCGCGCACTGCTGGACACAGACTCTCGCATTGAAGGACACACTTCGCCATTGGTGGACCCGCATCAAGCCTTCATACCTATTCTTACCAATCAATTGATCTCGATCAGTGGTTGGCCCGACATTGTGGCGCCGACTTATACATCCAAGCCTGGTGTGTACAAGGAATCGTTTTCAATCATTGACGGTGTGGTTCAGAACTACGAGACGTATTCGCTCGTGGCCAACTTCCGAAACATCCAAGGTGATCCCATCACAGCACTGTTCTTGACCTGGGTGCTTTATGCATCTTTGGTCTTCCAAGGCGTGGTGGTGCCATATCCGGATATGGTGATTGAAAACGAGATCGACTACCAAACCCGCATATATCGATTGGTGTTGGATCCGAGTCGCAGATTTGTTCAAAAGATTGGTGCCTGTGGCGCAGCATTTCCCTGGTCGGTGCCTATGGGGACAGCTTTCAACATTGAAGCAGAGCAGCCCATCTCTCGCGCCAACGAACAAATCAGCATCACATTCCAAGCAATAGGTGCCATGTATCAGGATGATATTTTGGTTGATGAATTCAACCGAACCGTCATCATGCAAAACTCTGATATGGGCGGCATCACTGATGCAGAGCGTGTTCGAAACGGTCTGAAAAAAATAGAGCACCAGCTCTACGGGACGTTCAACCACATGGGTTATCCCAGAATCAACCCTAACACTTACGAGCTTGAGTGGTGGGTATGGAAAAACGAATACGACGAAATGCTCGGCTCAGGAGCTCGTACCCCCAATGCGGACGATGAAGATTTTGGCTTCATTCGTCAAGAACAATGATTTAAGAAAGATGATCCATGACTGATTCTGTACAAACGCTGCTGGCCGATATCAGCAAATATCGTTACAACCCTGCAGGTATTCAAAAGAGCGCCCTGAACATTTTGCGAGAAGTCACTCAGGGCAAGATCGATGTGGTGGATCCAACCAACCCGGTGGTGTTTTGCCTGGAAGCTTCGGCAGTGAATACTGCGGCATTCATGGTCGAGAACAAAACCTTGAACCGCAAGCAATACCCGTTCGCAGCACAGACGCCAGAAGAGCTGTACCCGCACATGAGTGACAAGGATTATGCTGACCGTTTTGCTGTGCCGGCTACAACGAAGATCCTCTTTCTCATCAATCAAGACGAGCTTTTGAGCAAGTTGGTGGCTGAACCAGGTAACACTGGAATTCGAAAACTGGTGATTCCCCGCAACACCTACGTTACGGTGGCAGAAAATCTGGTGTTCTCCATCCAGTATCCGGTAGAGATTCGGCAAATGGCGCACGGTGGCTTGCAGATCGTACATATTGCTGATCAGCTGAGCCCAATCAAACAACTGACGACCAACTTGATTCCGTGGAACATCATCACCAGTGATGAAGGCATCAAGTACGTTGGTTTTGAGTTGGAAGTTCAGCAATTCAACATCATCACACGCACAGCACCGGTCAACACCGCTACGGGTTTCAAAACCGAGGTGGAGTTGACTCAACAGTATTACTACTGTCGTGTTTGGATTGATAATGCCGATGGTACTTACACGGAAATCAAAACCACGCATACCGACGAGGTATACGACAGCCGTGAAGTCACAGCAGTGCTCAAAGTCATTGACAACATTGTGGAGATCAAAATTCCACAAGTCTACATGACCATGGGATTGCTCAACAAGTCTCTGCGCATCGATGTGTACCAAACCAAAGGTCCGATCAACATCGCGCTGGGCAACTATTCTCCTGACCAGTTTGTGGTGAGTTTTCATTCTCAAAACAAAGCTGAAATCAACGAATACGTGACTCCCTTGAGTACGCTGCGCAGCCTGATTGCATCATCGCAACGTATTGCTTCTGGTGGGAACGATGCCATGAGTTTCGAAGATTTGCGTGAACGCGTCATTCGAAACGCCATCGGTTCACCCGATCTACCTATCACAAATGTCCAGGTCGAGTCAGCTCTGAAGCGGCAAGGCTATCAGGTGGTCAAGAACATCGACAACATCACCAACCGTGTGTTCCTGGCTACGCGCTCAATGCCTGACCCGGACGTGGATAGTGATTTGATCACAGCAGCGGCTGCCGGTATCAACAAACTGTCGGTCAAGTTGAGCGAAGCAGTATTGATCGATACCGTCATCGACAATGGCGACTTGATCACATTCTCTCCCGACACGCTATACCGCTTGTCTGGTGGTATATTGCAATTGGTGCCGACATCGGAAGTTCAAACACTCAAAGCTTTGCCTCCGGACCAACTGGCGATCGTGACCTCCAATGGCGGCTACATGTACTCGCCATTCCATTACGTTTTGGACTCCACTGGCAGTGAGTTCAATATCCGCCCCTACTATCTGGACAACCCACAAGTTGAAACCAGATCGTTTGTGGCTGAAAACGACACCACATTGTTGCAAGTATCCACCAAGAGTCACTTGTTGCAAAAAACCGAGACTGGCTACAAGTTGCGCATCCAGACCTCTAGCTCTGACGCATTCAAAGCGTTGAGCGATGATGAAGTTTTCGTTCAATTGGCGTACCTGCCATCAGGAGATACGGAGCGAGCTTACTTGTTTGGTGAATTGGTAGGTAAGGTTGATGATGAGCGGATTTACGAATTCGATCTGTCAACCAATTACAGCATCAATTCCAAACACGAAATGGGGATGTTGAAGTTCCAGATGTATGATGACAGTGAGCGAGTGGTCAATCTGCCTATCCTCACCACGTTTGACATCTTGTACTCCACCGATGTGATCATGGGACCTCAATGGCAAGCCAGTGTGATTGATCGCAAGTTGGGTCTGTTTCAGTTGCCACCCAACACCAAGGCTGTGACTCATGAACAACTCACCATTCGGCTGGGGTATTACTTGGAACATTTGTGGGCACGGGCTCGCTCCGTCGTTTCCGAGGAAAACTACGAACGTTGGGCAACCGATGTCCCTGCTCTGTACGAAAGCGATGTTTACGAGCGAGATCCTGTAACGGGTGCTGCGTTCACGATTGTCAACGGTGAGTTGGTGTACAACATCATCCATCGCACAGGGGACCCTGTGGTTGATGCGGATGGTAACCCTGTCTACAAGTTTCGAAAAGGAGATGTCAAGTTTGATGCTTACGGGGCACCGATTGTCTCCAACAGCCGAAGCATGATGCGACAGATGGATCTTTTCTTGGTGGAAGGTACTTACTACTTTGCAACCAACCAAGTCTCGATCGATTATCGCAAAAAACTTGTACACACGGTGGTGGATTGGTTGACCGATGATCTACCAAACATGGGTGATAACCTGTTGGAACAAACTCAAATCTACTTCTACCCAACCACCACATTGGGCAGTGTCGACGTGTTGTTTGGCTCCGGTTTGGTAACCACTATCAATGCGGGTCAGAGTTTTGAGGTTACTCTGTATGTAACTGGTAGTGTTTATTCCAACATGGAACTGCGCGCCACCATGACTCGCAGGACTATCGAGATCATCAGTGAAATGCTGAAGAACAAGATTGTCTCCATGTCCGATATCGTCAACCAACTGCGCACGCAGTATGAATCCGACGTGATCTCTTTGGACATCCGTGGTCTTGGTGGTTCGAGTAACTACAGTGTTTTGACCATGATTGACGATGCCAATCGATTGTCCATTCGCAAAAAGCTTGTTTCTCGAAATGACGAAACGCTGGCTTTGGAAGAAGCAGTGGTAGTCAACTTTGTTCGTCATGAACGCACTGATCTGATGCTTTGATGGCGGCATAAAAGCCCAGGGGAAACCCTGGGCTCATTATGCTGTCGCACATCAGGCTGCTTTTTCTTCGATATTGAAATATTCAAAGATAAGCTTTTTGCTTTTCTCATCCAAACCACTGGATTGAGAAGTCACGCGTTTTTGGAAATCGGAAACCACATCATCCAATGTTTGCCCCATCCACATCCAGCTCGCATAAAGCTCGGTGGAGAATTTGAGCAGCACCATGATGCCACGCAACTCCAAATGGATAGTACGGAAAACTTCGTTGATGAATGTCAGATTGGCCGTGCGATGCTCTTTAGAACTCCACCCGGGTTTGGTGGTGAACTCATACATCGTGCGTTGCAGCCCTTTCAGAGTTTCTTCAGACTTCTTCAAAGACTCACCCACTCGCTTCATGTCGTGATTCTTGAACGTATCGTTGAAGATAGCCAAGATTTTGGACAGAGGCATGTTCTTGGGGCGGAATTCGGCCGAACGCTGTTGCAGACTGAATTCAACTTGACGAGAGTGACTGTGGAAACTGGTCAGACCATATTTGCCAGCAACACTCAAGACTTTCTTGATAGCTGCATCAGCGCTGCGTTTGGTCAGGTCTGCATCAGAATTGACTTTGAGCAAGTCCTCGAGCATACGCTGATCGATGTTGCTGAAGCCACCAATGATTTCGTTGCACGACTCACCCATCTCCAAAATGGATTTCACTACCGTATTTTGCACCACCACCGCGTAAGCGGTGTTGTTGTGCGCAATAGCTGTGTAGATGGATTTCACTCGCACTGCACCACCTTCGAGCTTTTGCTTCAAGGATTCGGTGTAGATTTTGAAAGCATCGGAGCGCTTATCCTCAATGAGTCGGCTAACTTTCTCGACCAGGCTTTTGGGATCTTCAAAACCCGATTGTGCTTGATCGAGCTTGACTGCCATCGCTGCCATTTTTTCGTAAAAGGCAACAGCCTGATCTGCCTTCTCTCCGTTGCTGAAAAGTTTTTCAGCCACATGAGATACCCATTCAACAGTCTTTTTGACAAACTCCGAAATCATTTTCCAGATACGCTGGAGAATGGTTTCTTTTTGCTCGTCAATCGCTTCCAGCGTGATCTTGTAATTTGTCTTAGAGTGAAAGTCTGTGAAGTAGGTCAAAGGCAAATCTTTGTTGATAAACCCAGGGATCAGCTTCTCAGCTTCCAGAGCAAACGTCTTATTCACACCGGAGTACTTGACGATGTCGGCTTTGAGGTAATCCAAATCTTTGACAGTATCGACCACGGAGATGGTTGCCATCTTTTCATCGATTTCAGGCACTTCGCCTGGATCCATGTCTTTGAAAATGATGTTTCCAAGCTCGTCTTTGGATATGGATTTCAGAGTCAAACCTGCCCCTGATGCCGGAAATACATTTACAGGCTCAGACCGTGGATCAATGCCTTCGCCATCAAGCTCGTAGCCTGCGTTAAGCGACAGCATGGGTCAGACCCTTCGCTTTTTTAACTTCGGAGATAGCCACCTGGATGTGGAAGATTTCCTCCGCATACTCGTTGAGGAAAGCGACTTCCTCAGGTGAGAAGAAGCGCGATGCACCGCTGTAGCCCAGGAAGAAGGCGCCCTTGGAAGGCGGCATGGGAGCAGCTTGGTGCACGCTGTTGTAGCGCGTCAACCAAAACTTCTTGGCCAGATCCAAAGCCACCGGGCAGTCCAGCACAGCCACTTCGTTGTATTCACCAACCTCACCACGCACCAACAGAGCACAGGTGCTGGCGTATTGTGATTCTGGAGAATCCACCGGGGCGCTGGGGACGGGCAGCATGGATGCGGTGGCCAGCGCAACAGCGGCCGCCACAATGCGGGTTTTCAGCTGAGAATCTTGAGACATGCGTGCAACGGCATTCATGTACGGCATGTAGGCTTGTTTGATCATGATGTTTTTCTTTCGAGAAAAGGTGTTTGTGGGGAATCAGGCAGTTTTCAGTTTAGCGGCTTGCAAGAACAGATCGTTCATGGCCAGACGCTCGAGGTTTTGTTGCAGCTTCACAGAGTCGCGACGCTGTCGGCTGCTCTTGAAGAGGAACAAATCGATTTGCTCCAACCAGCCAACTTGGTCGTAGTAGTCTTTGATGGTTTCGTCGATAATTTTAATATCTTCCGAAATGCTCTTGATGATTTCCGCAGGCAGTGTTTGTTGTTTGAGCTGTTCCACCAATTGGCGACGCACACGCAAAGCACGGTCCTTTGGTTTGTCATAGGTTGGCGTTCCACCAGATTCGTGAGAAGATCTCAAATCAAGATAACCAATACCCATAAGCAGCACTGCATAAATCAACATAAACGGTGATCCGGCAATACCAGCAGCCAAAGTTGTTGCTGCAGTGGCCAGTAAGGTGATCATTCTGAGAACCTTCATGGCTTCCATCAAATAGTACGTAAACTTACCGCCCGAGTAAGACATTCCGTACATTTTGTATATTTTATCCAGACCGGTGACCACGTGTCGGCCGCCGCCATGACGGGCGGCAAATTGATCAGAAGCCATTTCCCACGCATTCATGTCGTAGAAGTTATGACAGTTTTGACTTTTCAGGGAACCAGCAAACTCACTGATATAGACAGTCATGACAGCTTTGTCGGAATTCGATTTCTTCAAATCCTCCACAACAGCTTTATCCATACCTAGCGCTTTACCGGCTTCTTCCAAAGCAATTTCTTTTTCCTTGATGTCAGCACCTGAGCGCAAAACTGCATCCAGTCCAAGCAGAACAAAGTTACCCGACACCATGCGATCCAGCATTTCGCAATAGGTAAAGAAATGTCCGATTTCGTGGAGTGTGATGGCTGCGAGTTCTTCTGAGGTTAGTTTGGTGAACAAACGCAAATCAATATAGATCGTTGGTTTGTATTTGCTGAAATCACCAGAAAGTCTGGACTTTCGAAGATCAATGCCTCCACTGGATCGACCAGAGGCTTTTTTGATCATCTTCATACCGTCCGCATTATCAGCCCAACCAAACCATTCACCATACAGCACATTGTTCTTATCAATCTCCGGAACATAGATGCAGGTCTCGTGGTCTTTTATTACCACCTCACAATTCATTCCGACATACTGCTCGATCATCGATGCCAGCAGTTTGCCTAAAGAAGCTGATTGCTTGGCGCTGGGTTTCTCATTTTCGAAAGATTTATAAGCACCAGTCAGCGCTTTGAAGAAGCTACCGTCTTGAAATTGAATAGCTTCTTGAGAAATTTGAAGGTGTTTGAATTTCATGAGAAAATTCTCACTGTAATTTGTTTATAAGAATTTCAGAAGTCGGTGCATATTTCACACTGGAACTCATTCATGTAGAGCGCAGCAAGACCAAAATCTTGCTGGCGCGTAGAGTCACCGCAGCGACACAAAAAATGCACTTGGAGTCACATTAATTACTGATGGAATTCAGAACATGTGACTTAAATCGTAATTCATGCAGAAAAAGGACACAGCGTGAGTAACAGCATCGAAAAAAGTCAAATAAAAGCCATTGAAGCTCGATTTGCAGTTTACTGCAAACCCACCGAGGGTCAAAGGGACGACTACCATTTGGTCAAAGAAATTATTCACACGCAAGATGGCAGGGTTGTGCCGAATATCCGTTTTTGGAAAAACTACAAGCGCAAATTCTGGATTACCAGAAAAGCTTTCCAAAATCACGAGAGTAAAAAAGAGTGGGAGCACTTGAGTCGAGTGCAGGAGTTTCAATCCACACAAACAGATCTGATCACCAACATCACGCGCGCACTCGGCACACCTTGGGTTAAAGGAAACTTGCGTCGAATTTGTCGCAGCCCATACGTCTATGGCGCCGACATCTTGTCTACAGCTTCGCTCAAGCGCGAATACATGGACAAGTTTCCCGAGACCGTCACGCCTTTTTCCGTAAGCGTCTTCGATACGGAAACCGATGTCATTTATGGTACTGATGAAATCATGATGTCGACGATCTCTTACAAAGGTCGCGTCTATACAGCGGTACAGCAACGGTTTGTTAATGGTCATGCAAATGTCGTTGAAAAACTTCAAAATCTGTTGGTCAAATATTTGGGTTCGATGGAAGTCGTTCAAAAAGACGGCCAAATCGAAATCATCGATATCATCAAGAAACGTAACATCAAGTGGGATGTCGAGATTGTCAATAGTGAAGTGGATGTGGTGATGTCCACACTGAAGCGGGCTCACGAATGGAAGCCTGATTTCTTGGCTATTTGGAACATGGACTTCGATATTCCGAAAGTCGTCAAAGCTTTGGGAAAGGCCGGTATCAATCCAGCCGATGCATTCTCAGATCCAACTGTACCCAAGGCTTACAGGCACTTCCACTACAAGCAAGGCCCTTCGCAGAAAGTCACCGCCAGCGGTAAAGTCACACCGATTAAACCCGCAGCACGCTGGCACACAGTCTACACTCCCGCCAGCTTCTACGTGATCGACGCCATGTGTGCTTACCGACACATTCGCACAGGTCAACAAGAAGAACAAAGTTATTCGCTTGATGCTATTTTGAAAAAGCACAACAAAGGCGGAAAACTTAAGTTCAAAGAAGCAGAAGGCAAAGTGGGTCTGGGCTGGCACCAGTTCATGCAGAAACACCATCCACTCGAATACATCATCTACAACGTCTGGGACTGTGTGTCGATGGAAGAGCTGGATGAAGACATCAAGGATTTGCAGCTCTCACTGCCCTCGATGTCGGGTTGTTCTGATTTTGAAAGCTTCAAGTCTCAACCACGTCGTGTGGTCGATGAATTGCATTACTTCGTGCAAAAACATGACCGTGTGATTGGCACCACTTCTGATGAGATGGATGAAGATTTTGACGATCTGACCATCGGGCTCAAGGATTGGATCGTGATGCTTCCTGCTCATTTGGTGGCAGACAATGGCATTAAAGTCATTGAAGAGTATCCGGACTTGCGCACCAACATACGCAGGGATGTGGGGGACTTGGACGTCGCTGCCAGTTACCCTAACGGTGGGGCGGTATTCAACATCTCTCGAGAAACGACCTCTAAGGAAATCGTTCAGATTGAGGGAGTAGATGAATATACTCAACGCATGGCAGGCATCAACCTCAGCGGTGGCCATGTCAATGCTGTTGAAATTTGTACCAATCTATTCAAAATGCCGCCTTTAGCCAAGATTCTGGAGGAGTTTGAAAAAACTCTTCCATAATCATTTACGGCATACACCCCCACACAGACTACGGAGTTTAATCTGTAGTCTGTGTGGGGTTTTATGCTGTCATTTAAACACAACTAAAGGTCTGTGGTGTGCTATGTTTGATCTGAAAACACACATCAGTGCTTAATAGAGCGCTTAATCCACAAGTTCATAACTTTGATAATATCTATACACAGCGTGTGATATACATCATCCAGAATGAAAAGAGGATCCCAAGCCTGATCGGTCAAAGAACCAATTTTCCAAATTTCTGTCTGGTAGAATTCTGGATCATTATTCTTGGAATGATCAATATAGGCTCTTTCAAAAAAATCATCCAACCCATCGTTAGATTTCCAAGTCTGCGCTGGATCAGAGTCTTGAGGGCATGGGGCATGATACAGTTGACCAAAGGCTTCAGCGAAAAATCCACTTCTGTCCTTTAGCTTCTTGAGCAGAAGTATCATCACAACACCGAACGCAAACACATCATCCTTGTTCAATGAAGGGAGTTGGTCGATGGTGACTGCATTATTTTTCTTAACTACGTTGCTGTCTTCATCGACGATATCACCAGAGTACTTATCGTTAATCTGGAATGAAAAGCCGCCAGGTATGCTGCGACCGTCAGGCAAATTTTTCCATGATTCACCAGCCAGTGGATGTTTGATCTTACGCAGTTCCGAATCAACCTTCATCCACAAGTCATACAGACTCTTGTCGGTACTGCGAGTCTCACCCAATTCTTCGGCTTTTTTGTATAACGGCCTGGCGGTAGCGTTAACATTGAGCTGCCACTCGCGATACCTGCGAGCCAATTGATCAGCCGTATTTTCAATGTCCCTGATAGTCTTGTTAACAACCGCAACAACATCAGTGGGCATTTTATTGTTGACTGAGAGGACTTTTGAAATGTCTCCACCTGCCACAGTACCTGTGTTAAAGGTTTGTTTATCTAGCCATGATTTGTTGGCATAAGTCTTGCTGATAGCGCTTAGCAACACACCTGTTTGTTTTTCCAGACTTTTCTCGACATTAGAATCTTCTCTATTCTTTCGCCTGTATTCATTCCATTTACCCCAAGCCATGATAAGGCCAAGAACGCCAAAAATCACAGCGGTAAAGATGGTTTCACCTTTACTTGCACCTTGATTGTCCTCAAGAGCCACATTTGGGATTTCTTGATTGTCAAATTTGAGATATTTCATATTTTCAATTTAAAAGTTTACAAGCTTTGATGAAGCGACATCGTTTCAAACATTCACAACTAGCCACGGTCGTTGGTCACCCTGTACAGGATTCCAAGGACTGACTCGCAAAAACTCATAGCCGTAGAGCTGACTCAGCATCACTATTTTGTAAATGCGGTTATCAAAATAATAGGCTTGTGTTCTGTCTTTGCAAGAAACTTCACAAATACAGTGACCCTCACCCATTTCCGTTTTGCAAAAAACCAATCTGGCATCGAATCCAGCACGAATAGCCATCATCATGATAGCCATAGCATAGCCTTCACAATCGGCAATCAAAGGTGCATTATTTTCAACAACATCTTTGAGATAGCTGTGGTCTTCCCAATACTCAGAAACACCATATTGATCCTTATCCAGTCGATAAGTGAAACGTTTATCCAAGTCCACTTTGAGACTTTTCAAAACTTGTATTTGTTCTTCAGTAAAGCCAGTCATTTCAACACACTCCTCCTCGTTGTCTGAGTTCAATGCATCCTCGCGGAGGCGGTACTTCTGCGCCAGTAGCCAAAGGCGGTTGTGCTGTAGGTTGCACTGGCGCGGCGCGCTGTATAACAGCCTCAGACGGGTTCTGAGGCGTTTGTTCAGCAGACTGAGGGGTAGATATGGCTGTGGGATACGGAGCCTTATAGGTCTTCTCAGTCGTTTGACATGCGTTGAGCAAAAGCATCAAGAAAACTAATCCAATCAACCTCATTTCAAGACTCCTTGTAAGTGTTGAAATAAAAAACCAGGGATTAATCCCTGGTTTTTTATGTTGTCACAATTTAGGCTTTGGCCGAATGTTTGGCGAACGCAGCCGCCATCTTCACATCGTATTGATTTTTGGCGTATTGAGGACCATTATAAGCTTTAGCAAAAGACGCCCAATCCTTGACACGCAGTGCGTTGATCAAACGAGTGTCGGCCAGGACAAAGTCACAAAAGCTCAAAAGTTGATTGCGTTCGGACTGCTGATAAAACGCTACCATCTGTTCAGCGCTCTTGAAACCCAGGGCCAGGTAGTGAAAACCCATGATCTGGAACATGCCCCAGCTAGCAGAACAAAGCGCTGCCTCATTGTGAATAAGAGCGGCTTTCTTCAAGCGATTGTTTTCAGACATGCCACCAATATACCCACCGGGTGATTTGTTATAAATGTCTGACTGGGTTTTTTCAAGATGCTCTTGAATGGCTGCAATAGGTTGTTGACCTGGCAAAATCTTCAAACCAATCTTGACAGCCAGCGCATCCAGCTCCGCCTTACTCATACGAGTCAGACGTGTGTCGAGTTGTTTTTTGAAGATATGGCGTTCAAAGAGCAGATCCAGTGATCCGTCTGCTGCAAATCCGTCACCACCCGCTTCAACTTCCTGCACTGCGTAGATGCATGCAACATCGACTTTGAGCTTTTCAGCTGCATCAGCAAAATCTTTTTTGGTGAAGAAACGGCGAGCAATGTATTCGTCCAGCACAATTGCACCCGGTCCACTATGGATACCGGTCACTGGGAAGTTGTGGGCCTGTTGCCAGGACTTCAAGGCATTTTCTGTCTTTGCCCCAAAATCTCCGTCCTTGAGCAAATTCAATTTCATGATTTCGTTCAAAGCACGCTGGATGGAAGCAATATAGGGAGCCTTGTCTCCCTTTTTGTAAACTGTGGTCATGACCGAATCCTTGTGTGAAAATGTTGATAAAACAACACGCACATGATTCGGTAAAAAAAAAAAGCAACATAAAATCCCAGGGGAAGCCGCCCCTGGGATTTATGCTCACTCACGGCAACACTCTACGTAGACCCAATGGATAAAAAAGATGTCCGTGACTTCGGTCCTTAGCAGCCAGTCGTTGCTATTTGTGATAAATTCGCCAACACATGGATTTTTCAATCCAGTAAGATGATGAATTGGTGCATTATCGAAAATGCCTAACTAACGGCCTGGTTGCTAGATCTGACGGGGTAGTTCCAGGGCGTTAATTGTGACGACCACACACGGTCTTAACCGACCAGCGTTTACCTCTATGGAGATTAGATATCTCACGTTTGAGTGTCTACTTTGCGCTTCGGTACATCACATACAATAGAGGTGTAACAGCTCTGTTACACCTCGACTGTCACTTCTTGCCATTGAGTGCATTCAAAGCTTCCTGGGCCGCATTGGCCAGCGGCGCTTCTTTACGAATGCGTTCTTGGGCAATCTCCAACTGCATCTGAATGACGTAGGTTGGTTGTTCGATGAAATCAGTGAATGTCAGTCCAAAATACTTTTGGATATCGAGATCAATGTACTGATTCATTCGCTCATGCAGTGAGCCGTGGGTAACGGAGTCTTCACACCAATGTTGCAGTATCAATGCAAATGGATGGTCCGCACCCTCAGCTGCGTGATTGTAAATCCCGTATGTGGACTCGTATTGATCACGCAACACCATCTGTGCGTCAGTGGATTTTAAGCGAGGGGCTTTTTCAATCAATTCCTCAATCGATGAATTGATATCCACCCCTTCCCCAAACTCCGGACTGGCGACGTGCAAATTGCCTGTTACCGATTCAGTATCAGGGCGACTCGCTGCATGAGCAGGGTAAAAAACACAGAAATGACATCAAGCGGAATCAGGTTGGGGAAGCGCTCAATGCCTGTGCCTTTTTGGGTGACTTCCGGGATCGCGATCAGCGCCACAGTAACATCGTCGATGTATTTGCCGACTTGTTCATGGAACTTCTTGCGAGTGTCTGTGTCTTCGCTCAAAGTTTCCAGAATGTTGTCAATCGTTTCACGATCGGCTTGAATTGAGCCTTCGACGTCGATGTTTTCCACCCAATGACCGTATTGTCGCATCAATGTGGCGTTGGCATGTTCGGTGATGGCGCGATTGCGGTTGTCAGCATCATCGCGTTCATCAGTGAAAGTTTGTTCCACGATCTGCGACAGGCTGGCTACCCATTGCTGGCCGGAGAGAATGTATTCTGCAGCGTTCGGAGTTTTCAGATTGATCTTGAGTTGTTCATTGATCTCAATGCTGCGGCCTTTGAACAACACGAAATCTTCCTGATAGCGCTGGATAGATTCTTCAGTCATGCTGCCCGCCATGCGGTTGGACATGTGGGCTTTTTGGAATTTCGTGAAAGCCGTGTTGTCGACCCACATGAGCTTGCCCACGTTGATGCGACCGGTAACGATTTGTTTGTTGGTAATGCCTTCTTCAGTCATCAGTGAGCGGGCGTACTGAAAACCTTTAGGCCATACCGAACACGCCAGGCCCCAAAACAGTATCGGCAAATCCGGTGTCTTGATCTTCGAGGCAAGATCCCGGCTGTCTTTGAGCGTGGTGTCGTAAACATGATCCAGGATAAAGTTCAGAATCCAGGATGTGATGTACGAGCCGACATTCGAAAACGCCAAACCGTGGGTGTGACGGCCCAGAGAAATCTTGTCTTCAATGATGCGCCGCCGCAGTTCGATCAACGCTGACTCGCTGGGTGTTTTGATGGTGATGTGAAAACCCGAATGCCACAGCGGAATGGTCAGAATACCGCCGAGACCCAGCAATGCACGCACGCGCAGTTGGGCTTTCTCACCAGTCACCTTGGCCACACCGGCTTCACCGAATTTCGGAGAAGCGTAACTGATCTTGCCTTTTTCACTGGCCAAGTACTGGCGGAATTCTGAGCCTTCACGCGCCAGCGTTTCTTCGAATTGCCGACCCACCGCCACGCTGTCGAAACTGCCTTCAGCCGTGCTTTTCCAACGCCGGGCGGCCGCAGTATCACTGCGCTCGGCTTCCACGTTACCGTCCAGAATCTGGTTGGTGTGCTTGGTGTTGTGCGAAAGAACAGGGATCAGCTCTTCTGCCGAGTTGATGTCGGCGGGGGAGCCGTGTTCAGTAACAACTTCGTATTCGAAAAAGATGTTCTGCGGAACGTCTTTTACTTCTACTGGTTTTTCCGACGGTTGCTCGGAAGATGTCGGATGACCTTCATCCGCTGAATGATTGGTGTTTTCAGACATTGTTTATTCTCTTGGAAATGCAAAGTACATCAATTGTTAGAGACTTCGCGAATCACTTCCACATCAGTGATCACGTTGGGGTCTTGCTCGGGAGGGATACCGACATCTTGCTCCTTGGCGTTGGCTGCAACCAGATCTATTGCTTCCTGAATTTGTTCTGTCAGGTGATTGACAGTCGGCATCACCACGTTTTGATGCCTTTCAATGAAAAGCATGTACTTTTCATAAATGCTGATGGCTTCGAGGTTATCATCAGGTGTTTTTGCAGAACCTGACTTACCCGCATGCATGGCTTTGAGCGCCACGAGTTCATTGTGCATGGCTTTAAGATCTTGAGCCAGCACATGGACATTCTTGGCAAACAGTGACGGGTCTTTGAGGGCCGCGATGATTATCGGATTCCCAGCCAAAGCACTGATATTGGCGTGAGAGCCCAACAACTGCGCGCACTGGCTGGAGATGCTGTTCATGTCATCCCAACAGTTGTTATCTTTCAGGTACTTCTCGCTTTCGGCTTTAGCAGCGTCACGGGCCAAACGAGATGCGCTTTTTTTCGTCATGATGTTTCTCCTGAGCACTTTTAAATAAAGAAATTGAGTGCTGGTTAAATTGTGAAAGGTGTGTGTTGTTACTTACAGATTTTTAAAGATGTGTTTTTAGCCATAAAGCAATGATGGATAACCACTGATTATTGCTGACATATCTTTTCAACACATGATCCATGCCCATGGTAAAAAAACCAGATTTATCTGGTAATGATTTGATTGATTAATAGGATACCATCATGTTGGAACTGCTTGAATCACATTTGAAAGCCTCCGCCAGTCCCGAAACACTCGATGCCGTTACCAAAGCATGTGAGTGGTTTGAGCAATACGAATTGCCGAATTATCAAGAAGCATACACCGATCTGCTCATGAGTGCAGACAACACCGATGCCGGCGACATCACCACCCAAATCCACGCACTGACTCAAGAATTGCAGTATTCGATTTTGCAACAACTGTCCGTCAATACTGCTGACGACTTCAGCATCCAACAAGGCAACGTTGTACTGCAAGCCCTCAGCGATCTTGAGAAAACTGAATTCAACGACGAAATTGTGGTGTTGTGCAACGGTGACTACGAGCCCGATACCGCGTTGTGCGAAATCTTGTCAGTGGTCTCGGGTCAACCACCCGAATACTTTTACACTTTCATCCAAGGCATTGATCGCGCACTGATTGAGCGCATCAAAGTGCTTTGTGAAAAAGAAATTGCACCAAACACCGATCCACAGTCCAATCGTGCATTGATTGAACGTTTGTTGCGATTCAAAAATTACAAAGACGACACCGTGCTCTTTATCTACGACATGTTGATCGATGGGGAGCACACACAACTTCCCTTTGAGCAATATTTCAACGCTATGAAGGATCGGTTGATTGAGCTCAAACCCGCAGAGATTGCTACACAACTCTTTGCCGCATCAATTGTCAGCTCCGATGCATGTAGCAATCCTCGTCCAGTGATTTCTACCGCATTGGCTAAGACATACAGCTCAGCCGATGAGATCACACCCATCATGACGACTGTAGAGTCATTGATTTTGAAATTCCACGCTGAAGAAACCTCTGGTGTGAAAGTGATGTCATGAAAAAAATCGATTTCTTTCTTGCAGCCATGCGGGCTCAAGAATACAAACGCACCGCTTGGGTCATATCCGCATTCAGTTTGATCTCAGAAGGTCCTGATGACTGGAAAAAAGATCCCTACCCCTACCGCATTGTTCAAACGCCGGGCGGACATCTCTACGTCAATCCACAAAACCCAGAAGAGCTATTGCCCATTGAGGGGACTGTGGGTGGACAGCCTCCGTTTCGGATGAAAGATCCTGTCAAGCTCTCTTTCGGACATGTGGAGAACATTCGTGAGGGCGACCCCATCATTACGACTTATGGCAACGTGCTGTTCAACTACATTGCCGTGATTTACCCGTTTGGTCGAAAGATTGCTTTCCAAACAGGTGTCGTGACGGCAAGTAAGATGGAGAGTCTGATTGTTGACCGACTCCAAGACGATCCCAAGCATGGTGATCCTTTGCCCAAAGCCATGGCTTCGGCGGCACCGATCTATGTCAGTGAATATCTGAAGTTCTGTGATGCCATGTTTGGCTTGTCCGCTTACACACAGCTGTGTGTTCCGGCATGTACTGCCAAGACAATCACGGCTCCTCCGGGTATCAAGGAATTGCGTGAGCGCTTGCTGGAAGAAAATAAAGATCGACTGCACGATCCTGCCGTTATCGCAGCCATTGACCAAGAACTGGTCCAGTATTTGAAAGACTGGATGAAAGGTGACTTGGGAATGGGGTTCTTGATCAAAGACAAATCTTTCTCCAACGTTCGCCGTAAGTTGTATTTGATGGGTGGTGCTGAATACGGTATGGATGATAACAATCCAGAAGTTCGGCTCATTCGCAAATCACTCTCCGAGGGTTGGGACCCTGAGATGTTTGACATCATGAACACTGCCTCCCGTTCTGGTTCGTTCTCACGAGGCGCTTTGACAGAGCTTGGTGGTGAAGCCACAAAGTGGTTATTCCGTGCATCGTCAAACATGACTGTGGCTCTGGATGATTGTGGTTCCACACTTGGCGTTGAAGTGTTTGCTGGCAAAGGTGAGGAAAGTAAACTGATTGGCTTTACCGCCATCATTCCAACACCGGGTGTCAAAGACGAATACTTGATGAAGAAGATAGATCGGGAAAACGTGGGTGAATATATGGGTAAGCGTTTGTATTTGCGCAGTCCCATGTATTGCAAAGGTCCCAAAACGGACTTTTGTAAAGTGTGTGTGGGTGACAAACTCGCTACCAACCCAACCGGTCTGTCCACCGCAATTGCAGAGTACGGCTCAGTGTTCCTCACGACATCGATGAAATCCATGCACAACACCAGTTTGGTGCTGAAGAAAATGGACAAAGATTCTGTCTTTGTCTAATCCTTTTTTAACAATTACATCAATTCCTGTGTATGAGACTCACCGAGCGTGATCTGAATACCCAATCCACCCCCATTAGGAGTAAAACCCATGGAAGACCAAAACCAACAGCCTACCTCCTCCGAAGAAACGACAACGGAGAAGACCTCTCCCGAAGTCACTTCAACGGAACCCACGACCCCCAGCGAAGCTCCTGCGGCTGCTACGAGCCAGGATTCTGCACCCACCGAACCGGTGACTGAAGCCCCTGCCCCCGCTCCCGCCCCGATCGTTGCACCTGCACCAGCACCCGCTCCCGCACCCACCACTGTTGTGGCTGCCCCCAAAGTGGTGACACCGGTGGCTGCCGCTGTGAAACCCGCACCTGTTGCGGAATTCCCGAAAGTCACCGGTTTTGCCGAGGTGGATCGTTTGCTGGTGAATGTTCCGGCCGCCAACCAGACCGGCATCCTGCGCCTGATGGACTACATCGAAACGATGAATCCCAAGCGCCCCATGGATGAAAAGACTGGTGCTCGCGCCCAAGCCATGCTCTTCAAAGTGCTGCAAAACACGATCAATCGTGAAGACGTGCATTTCCGCCAAATCTTCTCGGCGATCCTGGCACTGTTTGAAGTCGAGCCCACTGGTGTTTTCAAAGAAGTCAACTTGTTCCGCTTTATGGATCAAGTTGAGCTGTCTCAAACTGACCGCAAGGCTTTCGAACGCATTCTGAACCTGATCAAGGTGATGGGTCCCAAGAAAAGCCGTGCGCAAGCCATCAAGCAAGTCAGCTTCGAAAACAGCCTGCGTTATGGCCTGACCGAACAAGGCCGTCAGCGCGTTCTGGACTTTTTCAACGTCGGTGTTTAAACAACAACGGTGTTTGTAAAAACAGCATAAAGAGCCAGGGTCATCCCCTGGCTCTTTATGACGCAATATCAACCAGCGGTGGATTGATCAACCACACCACAACCATTCATCTCACTCAGATGCGCGGTGATGATGTTGGTAAATAGATCCACCTGAGATTTGGAGAAGTATTCAATCCCTTTCCAATCTTGAGCCACGTTTCGAACGTACAAAGTGGGTTCCGGTGCACAAAACAGCCACAAAAACTCAACCTTGTTCACTTTGAGGTACAGCTCCTTAGCCGGCCCACCTTCAGGACAATCGTAAAAGCCTTCAGGCCATTTAGCTAGGTTTTCCAACGGTACCGTCAAGATAGATTCTTGATAAACACCCAAATCATCAGAAGGTTTCAAAAATCCATGACCCAACGGATGCACTTCGTTGGATAAAATACTGAAAAGATATCCATCACCAGAGATCAGACGATCAATGCTGGATTCGGTTTTGGCAGCAGAAACATCAGCGACTTCAGCAATCACTTCGTTTTTCCCACCAATACCAATTTCATCCAAACGCTTCAGACTCTGATGCAAAGAATCTGCAAGCCTACTCATCAACACATCGGGTTGTGTTTGCGGTTTGCGAGTGGCAGAGCTATCTTGACGCAGCTCTGTGATCTCGTGAAGATCTTCTTGGTTGCGCAATGATAGTTGTTCCGCAGCAACAGCGCGTTGTCGAGCCTGCATGTAAATGGAATGCATGCTGGTAATACCGCTGTGAACCTGCGTTATTTCTTCAATGATTTTGTTGCACTCACTTGTTACTTCTGGGTTAGCGGCCAACTTATCCAGATTGAGTACTCGGCGAATGACGCCGGAGACAGAAATATTCATGTCATTGATCAAAGACAAGACCAAATCGGCTTTCTCAACCGGGCTCAATGATTGTTGGGGGTGCATGGTGATCCTTTTGTAAAGATGGTTAAATGAAGTTCAATGCGCGTATTTGGTTATTTTAAGCATCAGATATCTGATTCAGATAAAAAAAAAATAACCAGCATAAACAGACAGAGGGATTTCCTCTGTCTGTTTATTTATTCTGTCACACACTTCATGTCCCTAAGGAATGGTGGTAATTAATGGAATCGTAGTCCAGCGCCATGTGCTTCAACATATCTCGCTTCTTCTCATGATACTCCACATGCTTGGGAACATCCAAACAAGCGAAATACACAAACTGCAGCTTCTTATTTGGTAGTTTTCTCAAACGACCAAAGCCTTGAATGTTTGATTGAGAGCTGGAAATAGCGGTAGTTAGGATCACAGTGGTCAGTCCTGGGATGTCTACTCCGGTACCAGCACTCAGAAGCGTGGAAACACTGACATCGGCTTCCATCAAATCCTCGTAAGGATCTTCTTCCACATATCGCCTAACGTCCAAACCCTTGATCTCGGCTCTCAAATGTTCCACCACATAGGTGCACATTTGAATAGATGCGCAGTAAATCAAGAGTCGTGCCGAGTGTTCGCCACGAGGATAGCGCTCGAAATGGAAACGCATAGCTGTCCAAACTATCATATCCAGATAGTCTTTGAGCAAATGCTTGTCACGCATGATGCTTTTCTCAAACGCATGGTGACTGTATGTTGTTGATCCCCATTCCGTGGTCTTGATCTTGTCAGGATCTTTGACATGGTAGAAGAACGAGCTGGCGTGCACATAACGATCGTATTCCAAACCAGCATACCTTTTCGGTTTCGGGTAAGCCACTTCGTACATGCGGTTGAGAAAGTTGTCATCGCTCTTGAGCGTTGCTGACAAAGAAATGGATCGATCAACGTGGGTATACAGATCGATTTTGAAATTCAAATGAAAGTCTTGGTGGACCTCATCGATCAGGCGCACACCCACATCCAGAGTCTGACACAACTCACTGGGATAGCAATCGTAGCCTTCTTTCTCAATGTACCTGCCCTTACGCTCGTAAAGACTATACCAATTCTGCAGCGTTTTATTGCTGATGATGATTGCTTTACAAGTCAATTCACCTTGCTTGGCTTTGGCAATGAGCGCCATCAAAGCAGTACTGCCTTGAATGATCACCACGTCATGACCTTCTAGGCCGAGCGTTTCTTTCAAATCGCCCTTCCACTTGTCAATGTACATGGGCTTGACAATGATCAAAAAGCGACGCTTCAACTGTGCAAGAGCCGCCATGGCCATGTAACTCTTGCCTTTACCAGTTTGCACTTCCACCAACTTGGCTTTGGCAGGCTCTGGACTCACCAGATACTCGATAATGGGGATTTGGTAATCACGCGATTGCCATTTTTCCAATACCGATAAAGATTCTTCAGCGCCAGGATGGCAGTCGTGTCGCACCACATCGTAAGTGTGCGGCAGGATTTGCATGTTTGCAAGATGCTGCATGAATGGCGCAAGCTGCTCAATGTGGAAGCGATACTCCAGCACACTGCCTTGTGTGCCACGCACGCGTGCCGCGAACACCTTTACTGGGGCTCGAATAAAACGTCTACCCTCTTTTACCAGTCCAAACTGGATATATTGTTTAGCAAAGTTCTCCGCCACTTCTTGGCCCCGGGATTGAACCTGGCTGAGTACAAAGTGGTGTGAAAACACATCGATTTTGAAATATTGTTGTCCGGACACGAAAGTTCTCCGTTATGTGAAAAAGAGGAAGGATCTCCTTGAACTGTTGAAAACCCTTACCTCTCTTTCGGGTCAGAGACTACGCCTTAACGGTCAGCGCAATCGGGTTCGGTGTGCTCGGATCTCGCGAGGCATCAGAATGGCATCAAACACGTGTTCGACACGGTTCGTCAGTGCAAAACTGTCTGGATTCAAGATCACTTTGACGTGGTTCTCAAATGCCATGGCTGCTGAGAGGCTGCGATAAATCATGGTTTTCTTGAGCACACCCATGCCGTTTTGAGTCCACGGCTTGGGCAGGCTGTAATCACAATTTTCTGCAGACACAATCATTCCCCCATAGAAAGTTACTTCCAAGGGTGCCAAATTCACTGACAGTTTGCGGTTGACCAGCATGAACAACTCGCCCAGCATGGAGTCTGGATTGACAAAGCGATCACGCAACATGATCTCCTTGACAGATCCTTCCAACATTTTCGCCATGTCTTTCGAATGGTCACTCATGTTGAAATGCTTCAGCGGCAGAGTCAGAATGGGTACATTCCAATCCCAGCCTTCCATGCTGATAACGTAGTTGCCATAGTCATCAACTTCCCATCCATTGTCGCGAATGTGCTGCAGCAGCTCGTACGTCATGGAAGCCAAACGTCGCTCAACCGTTACATTACACGCACCTTCACTGATGGTTTTGCCATCATCGACTTTGATGTTGATCTCATCGAGCTCAGACACACGGGATATCACCAGGCGATGGATGTCATCCACATCACGCACGTCGGTGATATTGGCTGCTTGTGAAGCCAAGATAACCAGTGAGATTTTCTTTCCTTTCAAGCGATCTGCCAACAAGTATGAGTTGCCGTCGGAAGCTGCTTTGAGGAATTGTTTTTCACCGTCTGTGAGTTCGATCGCCTCCACTGTTGCCGAGGAGTCCAGGTGTTTGACCGAGAGCACGGACTGTGAAGACTGCTGCGTCAGGAAAGTCGAACACATGTGGCCCAGGTTAGAGTTCGGTGGAATCGAATCACTCATGCCGCCGAAGCACACAGAACACACGCCCATGGGATCGGGATGTGCACAATGCAGTACCGAGCGAATGTCCAACTTCTTGCCGATGAGATGCGTGTCGTTTGCACTAATCATCAGCAATTGGCCGGTGGCCTCGTCTCGGTAGTATTTGCCCGCCAGCAGGGGCAGGTCACCAGCGTACAGCGTTTTGCCGTCGCGAGTTTCCTTACCCCTCACAGTCCAACGCAGATACCGACCCGTCCCGCAATCCGTGTGATGCAGGTTTTCCAGCCCCATGGAAATCAACTGCAATCGCCGAGAGAAATACTCGGTATCTTGCAGCGGTGCTTTGGAGAACACCAAAGATTTCGCAGCGGAACGTGATTCGATCGCAGAATCGTAGAACGAACGCATGCCTTCAGCATAACCGCGCAGCACTGGTTCTTCAAACTGCAATGAATCGGTGTCGGTGATGAAGCCGCGTGGACCCAAACACTGATGCATTTGGTTTTCACTGGCCAGCGATGAGCGAGAGAACTTGCTCAACGGATTGTCGTGCAGTTCAGGCTCGTTTCGCAACACATGGGTGATGGTCTTGTAAGCATCTGCAATGGAGTCGTACGTGGGTTTGAGATTCTCACGCATATCCACCATTTTGGGATGGTGAAAGACGCTGTGGAAATCCAAAATGTCCAACGACATCACGTAACTCTCCAGCCTGTAGGACAGATCGTTGTACATGGTGTTGGTAATGCGGTACGCCAGCTCAGCGAACTCATAACGCATTTTCAACTTGGTGTCCTCAGGCAGCGCATCCCTCATGTGGTCGTAGATATTCCACACCACTCGACCGATCAAAGCCAAATGGGTGTTGGAGCTCAGACGAGCGCCGTCAAGCAACACTTTGACATGATGGCTTTTGAGCAACGGCGCACCTGGATACTTGCGGTGAGCATCCCAGACGTAAGACGAATACAGGGTTTCGTTTGCGTTTGTTTCAATCTCACCGTCGTCGAATTGGAGAATGAACTCCCCATCCAGGATGTCCCACAACTGTTCTGTTGAGAACTCCAGGAGTTTGCGTGCATGCAGTTTCAATCTGTTTCACCTTTTTCAGATTTCAATTCCTGAGTCAGTTCGTCGACGTCCGCCGTCAAACCGCTAGACACATTGGGCTGATGCGGCGTGTAGTGGAATTCCCATCCACCGCACAACGCATAATGCTTGACCAATTGCAGTGGCCGTGCATTGCCCAACGGATTTTCATCACGGTTAACGGCTTCGTTGATATCGCTGGGGCGATCTGCTTCAAGAATCGCTTTCAGTGTTTGCTTGTGCGAGAGTATGTTGTTGTTTCGATCCAGTATCTCCGAGGCAGTGATGGGGCCAGTGTAGGCCGTGACAATGCGGGTTTCGGTTTCGCCAAAGGCACGGATTGCTTGGTTGCGCGTCGGTTGTGTGTACTTGTCTCGGTTGTTGATTTGAGCCAACACGCCGAAGTTTTGCCACTTACCAGAACTCACTGCAGTCCAATCATCACCCGTTTTCTCCAGCAACATGATGTACATGCTACCGATACGAACTTTGTTGACGGTGGTGCAGCGTTTTCCAGAATAACCGATATAGCTCACCGGACCATAGGTGGGTGCGAATTCTGCCTCGATTTGCGAGACAATTTTCATACCTTCAGCTTGGTTGTCTGGCGGATAATACAGGTAGATCATCCCATCTATGACCACCGATTCCAAGTAACTGATGGCGGTTTGGCGATCAAACTTCAAGAAGTGTTCGTGGGTATGGGGTGTGACAATTTGAAGGTAGCGCATCAGACGCGCCCAGCAATCGTCAACCACTGTGGATGGGTCGGTCGCATTACTGACCAACTTCCACCCCACCGGCACTGTTTCCGATCCCACCAACTTCAGACGCAGTTCTCTGGCCAAATCTCGAGAGGCTGCATTGATGTATGGCTCGTACATACCGCCGATGTTCATGCGCGAGACACGAGCATTGGGGTCAACCACGATGTCCGCGCGATTACCCGCTTCGTCCACAGGCATCTCATGCGGTTCAGCGATGTGGCAGATCACCCCTTTGCCACCGTGGGTGTCGGTCAGTTTGAAACCGATGGTGGGCTCAACCGTGTACTCGATCACAAACTCCACGCGCCAGTCATCCAGTGGGATACCGCGATGCAGCTTGCTCACACGCTCCGGGGCTTCCTTGGCATTTGCCGGGGTCTTGATGGCGCCCAGCACCGCAATGGATTCCACCACCAGGCGGTTGAATTCATGGGTGATATTCAACCCCTTGCCACGGGCTTGACGCAGGCGTTTGTAGACGTTGTAGATCTCTTGATGGTAACGCAGCCGAGCGTCGTTGTAGCGCTTGGTTTGCACTTCCATACCCACAGGTGTTGTGGGTACAGAGCTTTCCGGATCATGCATGACGCGGATGTCAATCACACGACCAGATACCACGTTACCTTCTTTGACCTCACCAGGTCCTGCCGCGTAGTAGCAGGTGTCGAAGATGGCATCGATTTCACGTGTCTTGCGCAGACTCATCTCCACAGGAGAGAAGTTTTCGCTGTGAGGGCGCAAAGCCATCAACACGCCGTCAGGACGAATCAAATCACCAATGTCAGGATGTGGCTTGTAGTTGTTCTCATCACCATAAAGGTTCAGAGGGTAGCTTTTCGAACCCCATTCCACCACGCGAGTTTCGTAGGTTTTGAAACGAAACTTCGACAGGATATCGCGGGAAACGATAAAACCATCCTCAGCCACAGCGGGGTGCGACATGAAGGCCACGTTGCACTCACGACCATACTTGTAGCCGCCTTGATCTGTGACGGAGGGGCTATCTTGCAAGATTGTGTCTTTGGCAACGAACTCACCAGTGCGCAGCTTGGTTACGGCGGGTCTGCGCTTGTAGGGAAAGCCGAAATACTGGTGGTGTGAAAAGTAGTCGGTCAGGCTGAGACAGCCCACTTCTTTGGTCTCCACATCCTCGTAGATGACCAATGTCTCAGGATTGTGCCCGATGCTGCTTTCATCGATAGTGCGCGGATAACGCTCGATGACGCGGATAATCTCGGCATCAACAGGCATTTTGACGTTGAACGTGTACTTACCGTACTCTCGTTCCATGCCAGTCTGAATATAACGCTCGGTAGAGCCCTCGATCACCAATGCCTGGGAGATGTGGCTGGCAAACATTTGTTTGCGCGAAGCACTGTCATAACTGTCAAACGGAGACAGGCCCAAGACACCGAGCAGCTCTCGACGAATTTGGCTCGGTTGTGCGTTACTCTCTTGCATTTTTTTACTTCCTTTTTCAAAGTCGCCTCTTGAGGAGACGCGCTGTACACCTCTGGTGTGATGCGCTTAACCAGAGATTCTGGTGCGTCATCAAGTAGATGATATGTGTCTGAAATTATTTCCAACCTCTCACAAATCAAGCCATGGCAAGCATAGATACCTTGATGTTAGATCCAGGATCTGACGCGTTTTACGACGATGCATTTCGCAACGTTTTGGAAGATCACATGACGTACTTGCGTACGCACGCCACAACAAGGATAGTGGACGTGACACCAATGCAAGCACATCGTTACGAATTTGATCTCATTGGTTTGCTCAATGAGTTGACCATCTCGCCTTATCTGCACTGGATCGTTGCGCGCATGAACCACTTCAATACCCTGAATGAGGTTCCTGCGGAAATGACCAAATTGCTGATACCAGATCCGAAAGAAATTTCAAAACTTCAACAAACACATCTAACGGTCAACAAAATCGCCTGAAACAGCATTCAGCGAGAAACGATCTCGTAGCACCTGGCGAATTCATCGATCTGCATTTTTTGGATGTTCATGGCTTTGAGGTCATCAATCTCGTAAGCAACCTCGATGACGATCACGTCACGGTGCTCCACCATGAGCACGTCATCGTTAAGGAAAATGGCAATGTTGTTGCCGGTCGGATCACAACTAATGCCAAAATCACGCAGCGCCTGAACCAGTTCTGTTTGATTTTCAAGACCACCGATATACTGCACCGCATGCACTTTGGTGGGGCGGTGCGTGTATTCACTGATCAAGTTGAGGGACGATGTTTGACTACCCGAAATCCACGCGCTGTGGTCGTCTCGGTAGTGGGACTCGGCTATGCCTGAAGATACTTCAGCAAAAGGGTCGTGTTCGCCACCCATGATGGCTCTGAGTCGAGACTTCAACGCTTTGTCTTCGTCACAATCATCGGGCGCGGCAGCCAACTGATCCATCGAGACGAATTGTTCATCAATGACGGCTTCTGGGTAGATACAGAAACAATTATCACGATCGCGCCAGCCAATGAACATACCCTTCTTGATCTGCACGATTTCAGCCGACATCGGCTGAATCAGCAGGTTGTATCGCAGAACCAAGTCATCACTGTCGGGCTGAGACGGTTCAACCGTGACTGCAGGTTGATATGTCTTCAAGTAGTTGAGGAACGTCTGAGGCACTTCTCCAGAGTACTGCAGAAAGCTGTATGGACCTTGCTCGGGTTCGGCAAGTTTGATGTATTTATCCATTTTCTTGACCATTTCTCTTTCATTTGGTGAAAAAAATAGTGAGTGGAGGTTTTACCCTCCACTCACTATGCCGCAATTATTCATTGCAGCTAGCGAAACGCCGTCAGATGCCGCCGAACGTATTCGGTTGGGCCCAACTTGGCGTACTGCGAACACTTTGATTGACAAAGGTCGGTTGCGGCAGATTTTGCATCATCTGCGGATTGGCAGCCACAATCGAGTTCATGTCCAGTCCACGGGCGGTGCGTTGGATAGGTGCTTGCGGCTGCATGGGGTTGGGTGCGCCATAACCACCACCCATGGGAGCCATTTGGGGCTGCATCATGGGGGAGTTTTGCACCGGAATCCACTGGCCGTTCGGACCCATCACCACCGGCACCAGACCATTCGACGTGTTCATGTATTGAACTGGCTGTTGCATACCCACCATCGGTTGCGGCATGTACTGGGCAGAGCTACCACCCGGACCCATCGGTGACGTGGGAGGATAATTGCCCGCAGGCACTACACCTGCCCAACTCGGCGCTGCCGGCTGCTGCATCTGCATTGGCGGCGGGGCCAGAGGATGCTGCATCGGTGCTGCGGGAGCATGTTGCTCAGAAACTGCAGACAAACCACCGACAGGGGGCTTGATTGCAATTTTGGCTTCTTCTTCCGCAGGCATTCCCAGAGTTCGCCTTGGGGCTTGCTGGGTTTGTGCCGTCGGTGCAGCATCACGAACCGTCTGAGGTGCACTCACATCGACCGTGACCACGTTCTGACCTTGCTGCAACATGCGGCCCTCGTTCCCAGGCTGCATCGGGATCATGCGGATTTGCGGCAACAAGGCATTCAGGTTCTTGAAACTCTCCTCCCATTCACCGTCAAAGTACAGATCGTCCGAGGATTCGATGTGGTCCTTGAACAAATCCACCACCGAGTTCAGAGGGTCGCCCACCGCAATCACAGAGCGCATCAGAGCGTCGAGGGTCGGCGCAATTTCGCTATCACTGGGGAACATCCATTTGTCGATTTTGTCGATGTCTGGAATCAGGTATTCCATCAGTGCAGTGAATGCTTCACGATCCACCTTGCGAAGCTTGACACCATAGATCTCATTGGGCTCCTTGGGGGCTGGAACTTTCTTGAGCTCTTCGTAGAAGGGGAAGTAGACCACCCCTACACGACGGTGTTTCACACCCGCCACCATTCCGTTCTTTTGAACACGCATGTGCGCGAATGACTGCGAAGCATCACCCAGGAACATGTTCTCAGTCACCTTGCGCATGCGCTCCAGCGTTCCTTGATCCGCGTCTTTAACCAGACTGAGGAATTCGGTTTGCTGAGGCGAGAGTTTTTGGTGTTCGGCCACCGAAATGGCCAAATCCAGCAAGGCGTAGGAAACGTAGCCGATGATGAAGTTCAGCCGCTTGGTGATGTGTTCCCGAAACGATGTGACGACTTCCGACTCACCACGCAAGATGGATTCGGACAAGGGGTGAAACATCACGCGATTGGACAAATCGGGATTGCGCAGTTGCTCAGTGGTAGGCAACACCAGCCGCTTGCCTTTAACGATGACGGGCTTTTTGTCCATCCTCGCCAGTTTGAACGAGATAAAGCCATCATCGTCCACGCTCATGCCTGCGACAGACAAGATGCTTTTATAGAGTTCAATCAAGTTCACGTGTCTTTCTCCTTTTTAGATGGTGCTGAAACCGTTGCTGTTAACCAACGATTCCAGACTTGGCGTAGGCGTGGTCACTACTGCATCGAGCATGGTACCAAAATCGTACGCCAGAGTGGCCAGACGATCCGGCGTGCTCGTGATCACCGGCGCAGTCAGAGCGTCTGCAAAGCTCGGTGCAACGAAAGTCATCGGGGGGTTTCCTTCGATTTGCAGCATGATCGAGGTAGATCGTGCAATTTCAGCGCGAACTTCGATGTTGTATGCGATTTTGTTGTGGAACGAGATGTGGTCAATCACTTCGTTTTGGAAACGAGTTTGAAAGCCCAGAATCGATTCACGCACATCCTGTCCAGCCAAACCAACTGCATCACGAGGAACCACCACCGGGCCACCGATGTTGTGGTTGGTTGCTTGGACATGCACCACCGCCAAACCATACTCAACCATCAAACCAGTGATGGCGTTGCTGATGATTGTGGCTGCCAGCTCCTCATGGCCAGAGCCACCCCAACCATCACTCATACCCACTTGGTGTGCGTACGAATTTGTCAGAGTGGGGTTTCCGCCAGCAAACACCATCATGCGTTGGTCTGATGAGTTTTCCAGTTGTGGATCCAGTCGATACAAGTCTTTCAGCGTGAAGCTATCAGACAGCGGCAGGTTGTTCAGAGAGCTGATTGCACTCAAGAATGCGTTGGTTTGCAGAGATGCTTCCATCACCTTACCCGCAGCGTCCGTGTACAGTTCTGCATCTTGAGATCCATACATGCTACCAGAGATAGCCTCCAAAGTACCATTGATCACGCGGCTAGCGTAATTGGTGGACAGGTTGTTGGAGCGACGAGAGGCTCGAGGTTGGCGACTTGCCACCACGCGAAGATCCAGAATGTCGTTCACCAAGCCTGATTGTTGGGTCGACAAGGAGGTATAGATATCTCCAGGTCGCATACTGGCGAACGATTGCGTATTCGGATCAATCACACTGGAGATATCCGTCCAGTCGTGATTGGCCACGACATGGTAGGAGTCGGTGACGTTTTGCACATTCTGCGCGCCGTATGCACCATATTCCGTGTGATTCTTCAGCGTGGTGACTGAGTTCACATAGAACCGGGTATTCGGATCCATGGTTCCATGCATGGACAGGATTTCCGAATGGTCCGTGTAGCCCTGAATGAGGTCTACCGAATAGCCGCCAAAACTGTTGAACACCCGCACCTTCAGGAAGAAGTAGTAACGCTCCGTACCCCAACCGTTAGGGATCAGGATGTTCGACTCCGGTGCGGCTTGCGGTGCCACGAATTCACCAGCCACGCCAGCCAGATAGCTGGGCGTGATGCCGCGAACACGACCGTTGAGTTGATCGACTCGTTCGCGAATCTGATCCAAGGCACTGGAAGTACCCACGGTCTGGTAGGGTCGTCGAAATTGCTGGTTGTACGTGCCGGCTTTTGCCATGAGCAGTTCCAGAATTTCAAGTTTGTAAATCTTCGACATTTGACACACTCCTTTTTCAATTAACGCCAAGGGGTTTTGGTACCTTGGGCGCCTTCTTTAAATCCCGAGAGTTTCCAGGCTCTTGGGATGACTCATTTGCACCATCGGGGGGATGTATGCACCATCTTTACCATCGAGCTCGATGATCAATCGAGCAAGAAGATCGCGGATGTTTTCCGGGATACGGTATCGTACCAGAATTACACTGCCTTGCAGTATTTCAACCCATGGATCTGGCAACGTCAATGTCCACTGATAGCACGAAATGCCTTCAATGATCGTATCGATCGCTGTCAACGACGGATTGGTACTTTTGACGTTCTTGGCTCGGCTGGAAGTCCTCTTCAGATAGGGGAATTTCCGACCAAATTCATTGACCAAAGCAGCGTCCATGCGTGATTTTGTATCCGCAATCACGTTTCCACCGGAATCCAGCCAATTACGCGGCTCTGCGCTGATCAGGCCGGCCAAACTGTAATGTCCTTTGGACCACAGATAGGCTTGCGCAATCGCGACTATGCCCAGGATGTCGGACTTGTTCAAATACGGCAATGCTTGTGGGGAGATGTAGTTGGCCAAAACCCAGGCGGCGATGGTGACTTGTTCTTCAGTCAGAACTTTGTTGAACAACACCTTCACACTTTCAAACGACATCCTCACCAATGTTGCCATGTCCTCGTCCGGATTGAGACGCCTCAGCAGACTCAAGTCCGTCATGGGTTCAATCCCGTAAGCTTGATTGATCGTGTAAGTGATGTAACGACGAAGCGATGAAATATCGCCCTCGGCAATCGACTCTTTGATCTTGAAGCCTTCGAGTTTGGAATGGTTGGAGTTTTCATCCGACCCCGAACTGTCCCCACTGTATTTCGGTTTGATCTTGCCTGTACGGTTTTCCAATGACCGTGATCGCTGGTCAATGTAATTGTGCAGGTAAGTCACCAGCGTGTGATCGGAATTGATCCCACGAATGTCAGCAGAAGTCAGACGCTTGACCACGGTGACAGCTGTAATCCAGTCCGGGAAATCTTCCGTGCTGACACCAGAGAAAACCGCAGCATCTTTGCTACGATCTTTCGGAATGGTGTTGACGACAAAGACCTTCAACCGAGTCATGGCTTGACTCTTCATGGCTGTGGAGCCTTCGATCAGATCGAAGGCTTGATATTCCTTGAAGGTCGGTCCGGTTTCTTTCTTTGTTCTGAGAATGAACTCTTCCCAAACCGGAATCATCACACGCATGATCAGTGTCAGAGTCACCAGCTGACGATAGTCGTCTTCCAGATACGTCTTTTCACGAGTCCAGGACGTATCTATCTTTTCGTCGAATTTTCGCTTGATACCGCTGGGCACCAATAGATCGCTTTTCAGCTGGATCCAATACCCAACATCTTCAAACGTGTGCAGCTCCAATAGCTCAACCGCCAGAGGACGCAGTGAACGCGTCATGCCTTGGATATCTGCACTTTCATTGAGCACAATGTAGATACGGCGATACGTATCAAAAATGCGCTCCTGCAACTCAGGAGAACATTGTGCCCAATATTGATTGATCTCACGAAAGTGATCAAACCCGTACTTTTGCGAAGTTTTGATTACCTCTTCCGTGATACTGTACACCAGCTCCTCTGTTTGGTGTTTGATCAAGACATCGTACGTCCCAGCGGACGTTTTTTCCTTGGCCAATTTAATTTCCATGGCGGTGGAAACCCTCTTTTGAAAATGTTAAATCACAACCGTTGTTGTATTGTGCAGATGAACCACACAACACCATTAACGTGATATGTGACTGAAAACTTTTTTATTCTCAACGACTTTTTCTTATTTTTTATCCCAAAACTGACCTTTCTTCGAAATGAGGAATAAAGAAGTCTGCTCCAAAAACCTAAGTTCACACATGGCTTAGGTTTTTGGAGCAGACTGTCTTTGTTTCAATCGATGAGATTGTCCTTGTTCGCTGAAAGATCACCAGGGGGTGTCTTTGCCGAAACCATCATCGGTTTCTGCGCCACCACCACCCCAAGAATTGCCGCGGCCACCGGAGTTACTGCCACCAGAATTACCACCAGAAGAACGGTTGTTGCCGCCGCGGTCGTCTTTGGGCTTGGGCTCAACGTATTCCGACACCATCAGGTTCGCCAACATGGGGCGCAGGAAATCCACATAAGCTGCCGCCATCAACGCAGAGACTTCGGCCTTTTCGTAAGGCGTGCCGTCGCGGTGAATGAAGTTGTGGAACTCCGGATTCATGAAGGGGAACTTGATTTGCGGGCGGCGCGGTGCCGAGACAGCGATCCAGATCACGCCGTCGTCGTCTTTGCCCACGAGCAAACTGGAAACCACCGTCGGTGTATCGGAACGCTTACCACCACCCCAGGTGTAGTTCAGGTTGTCGATCTTTTCCTTGTAACCCTTTTCTGCAGTGATGGCCTGCTCGATGAGTCGAAGGAATGCAAAGAACGTGGGGGAGTCCAATGCAGCAGTGATTTTGCCGTAATCCACCTGATCGTCCGGATCATTGGTGTAGACCACGATACGCGGATTGTTGTTGATCAACTGCCACAGCAAGCCGGCTTTCTTGCCCTTGCTGTTGGGAGCTGACAAACTGAGTTTGTTGTTATCGAGTGCAATTTTTTTGCGCGGAGGGGGTTTGAAGCCGGTATCAGCCATGATGTTGTAAAACCTTTCGGTTGTGAGAAAATGTTGTTGGTGTTGGGTGTAGTATTACAGATGATGATTGCTTGCTGTAAAAAGAATCCAGATATTTGTAACAAAAACCCGATCAAGAGTCAGTGAAACAAAGCTCTTAACTTGTCACGCAAGAAATGATCTTTCAATTGATCCAAACCGTACTTGATTTTGTCATAAGTGGTGGCTTGTGACCAATTGTACTTTTGAGCCAATTCGATGATGGTTTTTCTCACCGAAATGCTCATGGGTCGGAAATGCTGTTCATCGCCGAAGACTTGTAAGAACGCAATGTTGAAAGGGATCATGGGCAGATCTCTTCCATTGTGGAATTTGGTGTACCACTGATGGCGTTGTTTGACGGTTCCCGTGTGGGATTCCAACAAAGCAAGTCTTCTGATACTCTTGGTGGTCAAGTCAATCGGGAAATGGGTCAACAACAAGACCTTGTTTTCCGAAATGTCCTTGATCAACAGTTTGTACATTTTGATCTGATCGCGATGGTTTTGAATATATGGCCCCAAAGTCGCAATCATTGCAGCAGTGTATGCTTTTTGCAAGGGCGTAGTGTCTCCACGCAAATGTGCATGAGGGTACTTTATCTCCATGCCGGCGTAATCACTGACATAGAGCACCACTTTCATCCTTGCGTTGGTTTCTGATTCAATCACTCTTACGAGTTGATCAACTTCCACCACCAGAGCATCGTAAAAATCACTGGGTCTCACAGTCAACACGTCTTCTCTCGGAATGGCGTTGTACAGGTTCCTGAAAATGGTTTTCAGATTGACCCAGAGTTCGTCATACTCGGATAGAGCATTGTGGTTGGTAGGGTGATCAGGGTGATTACCCATCGCCCCTTCAATGGCCAGGCTCGTGGCTATCGAAAGAGGATATTCACCCATTGTTCGGTCAGCCAAAGCACCGACATTGAGCATGAGGTCACCTCATTTCCATTAAAAAGTTATTGGCCAGCTCATGGATATCGGGATCCACGGAACGCTGTTGCACTCGAGGCATCACCAGCTTGATGATATTCTCTCGAGTGATGGAGATGGGAATGAATTCGTCATTGATTTCCTCATCTTTGACATATTCAATCTCATCGGTGTTTCTGACCAACTTGTCCCACTTGATCAATGGGCGATGCCGAACAAGTTGGTCCATTTCCATCAGAATGGGGTTGTCTTTGGAACAAATCAGTCTGATACGAGATCCATCGGGCAATGAGTCCGATACGGTTAGGGCTCTTTGGATGGTTTCTTCCAAAGACAATCGTTCACAATCAATCGAGATGTATTTGCGAGCACCCGTATTCTCAACAAACATCAATTCATAATCGTCTCGCGAACGAACAACGGCCCTGACGTGACCTTTGGCTTCTTCCTCACCATGACTCAGTCGATCGAAAGAGCCTTGCGCTATGATGCGATCATAGCGACTATAGGTGTGGATGTGGCCAATGAAGATCAATTTATCCACCAACCTGAGATATTCTTCCTCGCTGTGTCGCGGGGTTTTAATCATGGATGGTAGCTGGTAACCAAAGTTACCGTGCATGAATGCATAATCGACAGCGGTGAGATTTCGAGAAGCCATCAGTTCTTTGACTTGAGCCAATGTTTCTGCTGGGTCTTCCTCCCACTCATCTGGAACATACAGCACGTTAATGTCAAATCGAGCAATGTATTCGATTGATAAATCTGTGACATACTGAAGATCGGCGCCAATGTGCGCCTCTTCGTTCAAATGCACGAAACGCTGTGATTGCTCACGGTCGTGGCTGGGGGTACCGTAGAGCACTCGCAGCACAATGTCGTGTTTCTTGCATAGACGCAGGAGTCTGACAATCCATGAATCAATAGCGTAAACGCAATCGTCAGACAAACTCAACAGTCTGTCAAACACATCGCCGGCTAAGACAATCAGATCCAGATCAGCTGTTTCCGCATTATCCGGGAAAGCTCGATCCAAGTTCGCGATGATAAACTCGGTTTCGTTTCTTCTAGAGCCCAGGTGAATGTCGCTCACTACGGCCAGTTTGAGTTTGCTCATTTTTATCGAAGGCAAACCAGCGCTCCTCCCAGGGAGAACCACGCTTACCCTTGTTGATGTGTAAAACGGTTTTATTTTCTGACGATGCTGCGGTTCTTTCATTTACAAACAGCAGCATAGCCTCGACAACAGGTTGGTGTCGTGCGTGGTGAATCGTGTCGATTGGATCCGAGAATTGCAAATATCTATTGCTTGGGGGGGCATGTTTTGGACGTTACGATGGCGACGTCCAACGCCGTTTCAGATGAGATCGTCATCGTCATAAATGAGTTCCTGCGATCGGGTGGACTGCTCAGACGCCGCAGTGGCTTGAGTTGATGAGGCTTGCGCCTGCATGTTCTGGGGCAGTTCCTTCCCATAGCGCTTGAAGATGTCTTCCCAGATCTGTGCATTGCGATCATGCAAGGCTTTGTCCAGGTTAGTCATGTTGCGCATGTTCAGCTGTTGCTCAAAATACGCTTCAGCCCGCTTGGGGTGAACTCGGTTAAGTTGTTCTGCAGTTTTCAAAACGTGGTGCAAAGGAGATGCCCGATTGTCCACACGACTGATGTCCACAGCACCACGGTCAAAGAATGCGGGTACTGTGTACAAAACTACCCCGCTTTTATCCACCACATTGACCGGCATGTAAGGGTTGCCAGCAATCCCAAACCACACATTCAAATTGATCGTGTCCGCCACTGGCTCACCGGCGAAAAAGGGCAGGAAATTCTTGACAAACACCTCTTCTGGCAATGCGGTGATCGATTCCTTCGTAACCGTATTGAGATTGTTGAAAATCTCATCAATTTCACGAGATTGAGTTTCCGTTTTGTATCTTTGAATATCGATTTTCACGATCATTTCCTTCAAGTTCAGAGCACAAAAAAGCCAGAGGATATCCTCTGGCTTTTTATGCGATTGAAATTACAGTCGAGAACGAGTGGGTCCTTGATTGGTTGGAAGTCCAGACAATCCCGAACGAGCGCTAACTGTAGCACCTTGACGACTCAAAGGCACTGGTGTTGGTCCGGTGCTCGCATCCACCGGTTGCGATGCCTTGTGCTGCGGGACTGCATTTTTGGACAAAAAGTCCATTGCTTTCTCTGAAGCATCTTCAAAGTACGAATACTCTGGTATTTCTTGCTTGAAAAATACCAGAGTGTAGATATTTGTGGTATTGGCAGCCTGTCGCCTGGTGATCAGGTTGAGCTGGCGGTGCAGTTCCACAAGCTGTTCTTCCTCGGGCTGCACAAACACTGTGCGGCTGAGGTCTTTGGGATTTTCGCGAAAGATCGTTATCCAGTGAACAGTTGGGCTCGAACTGGTGGCAATCATGCGGTAGGTGTTGCTGTTGTCCAGTGCTTCATTGATCAAAGCCAGACAAGAGCCGTCACTCAAACGCTTGGGGGTGGTGAGGAATGCGTTCGGATCGATACCCCCACGGCAGCGGCTGGCGAGATCTTTGATGCTATCGCCAAGTGCAGAAAAGACATCGTGCATGATTTTGCCCCGAACGGCATCGTGTTCGAGATCTTGCAGCAAATGAGAAAGTGCGTGTTCGTCAGACATGTTCAAACCTTTTTACGAATGGAGGGGTTGGATTTCAAAATTCTTGCGCGGTAGTGTTGTTGAGATTCACAAACTCCTTGAATCGACCATTAACCACTGAAATCAAGCGACTGACCTGATATTCCACGCCTTCCTGAACGACAGTGACGGCGATGGTAACCAAGACTTTTGAAGAAGAGTTTTCTGGATCTTCGTCTTGGTAAGATACCTCGACATTGGCAGAATCATAGTAACGCGACAGGTAGTTATTTATTGCCTGACGCATTGCCACCACTGCACCGGGTAAATTTCCAGTGTTTTCTTCCAAAATCCACTGAATGCTTGTGACGTTTTTGCCGTAAATGGATGTTTGAAACTTGTCCGAGTAGAACATGTGTGCAAACAAAAAGTCGATTTTTTCTGCGGGGTTAGACACCCAACCGAAAGTAGATAGCGTGGGACAAGGTACTGTGCTCATGGTGATGGATAAATAGTTTTATACATATGAAAAAAACAAAAGCAGCAAAATAGGCCAGGGCTTAAGCCCTGGCCTATATGCCGTTTACAGCTTGTCGCAGTATGGTGAAGTAGGATCTTCTTGGCCCGTTTGCATCATCGAGCGAATCAAATCCCAGGTCGAGATGATGTCTGTCTTCTCAGTCAAAGTCAGTCGCACATCATCATCATCAAGATCGAATGGATAGTTTGTCACTTTCCAGTCGGCATCACCTTCTTCCTGCTCAACCAACATACCCGTCATCACTTTGCGGTAGTCGGTGTGATCAACGCCACGAGAGCCTGGCTCCATGTCGATATAGGTATTGGAATAGCCGTCACAGCGCTGCGAATGGTAAAATTCGCGAACGTAGGGACACGCCATCAACCATCGTTGCATTGTCAGCGGGGCCTGCTGTATTGCGCCGATGTTATCCAAATACCTTACCGAGTCTGGTTGGAAAATGTGCTGCACCGTTCGAATAGCCGCCTTAGCCATTCGAAGCGCTTCGGCGCCATTATAGCGCTCAAAGATTTCCCGACCACGTTCCATGAATGCGCGACCGGCACTGGTCAACGTATTGCTCAGGTTGTAAGCATGATCTTCCAAGAAGTTCAGTGTTGCTTGATTCTTTTCACCAAACGCAAAGAGTTCCAGCTCTCCTGGCCCGCCTTGCACTATTCGCATCGCATCACTCCTTTTTCAAAACAGTGCGGTGGTCAGCACAATCGCTTTCCACCCACTTAATCATTCCACCCCGCCCAGAATGGACATCATTCTCTCTCGTCTTACGGGGTCCACATGCCTGCTATTGCTCTCCAACCAGTTAGAGATGGAGCCCACCACTGGTTTAGGGATTGCAAGCGAGTCTGAGACCGTTCTGGGTTTTCCAAGCCCAAACGTGCTCATGTGGGGTGCGAGATGTTTGAATTCCTCCTCCATCTTGTTGTCGATGGACAAGGAAAACTGCAGCGCATCACCGTCGAAGTCTGCGTTAAGCGACCTCACGATAAGGATGCTCAGGCTGACAGTCGGGATACTTGGATCCGACTTTACTTTGGTGATGTACACGTGCTGTATTGATCCACGCGCCAGCGAAGGCGGGCGGTTAAGCAGCGCAGATACACCACGACCATTCGGCGCTTCAGCAATCAGCTCCTTGAACAGCCCGTCAAGAATTGGGCTGTATTTCTGAGCGTGCTCGTTGATAAACAAAATCGCTTCATTGGGTGTGTAGCCCAATTTTATCAACTTGTTCATCAAGTGGATACGAAAGACAGATGTAGCCACACCCCACGGGATGTAGATTTCATCGTAGTTGTGCGCATCCGTGATTGAGGAGATCACTGCACGGAATGTGAAGTGCCCTCGTGTGGCGAATACGTGTTTGCGAAAGATACCTTCTTTCTTGGCAAGATGCTTATCGTAGATCGTTTCGTAAAACGCTGCGAGTTGTGCGATGGTCTTGGCCGTGCGGTTTTCTTTCGTCCGAGTACTGTAGATTCGATATTCCGTATCCACGCCCGCCAGGGTACGAATGGCGTCAACTGCCCCAGTGGTGATGGGATCGACGTATGTACCCAAATCGTTCTTCTCAACCACCAGCAATGACCGATGCGGGATTGGTAGGTAGCGTGAGAAAATACAGTCTCGATGTCTTTCCAGAACTTGTTTCAGAACTGGCTTTTTGCCTCGTTTGGCTTTGAACAACCGAATCTCGTAGAGTTGCTCGATGATGGCATCAAAGTTTTGTACGAAATAGTTGTAGCTGCGCTCCACAGGCCTGCCATTGACGGTCAGGTCTCTGATGGCTTGCATCACCGCCGGTGGTTCATTACTGGGATGGTAGGTGGTGTCACACAACCATTGAATCAAGTTGAAACCAGCGTGCGTGAACTGCTCGCTCAGCATGGTCCACACGATCGGATTCATCAGACCAGCCACACCGTGTGGGGCCCGAATCCAAGTCATGGGTTGCAAATCGTGGTCAAAGAGTGGCTTGACCCGCGTCTCACACTTGGGACAGTACACACCAACGCCGTTGGCATCGATATTGTACTCACCAGTGATGTCGCCACATTCACACGACGGGATGTTTTGCAACAAGTCTCGAGAGAACGTGGTATAAATGAGGCGGTTGAGTTTCTCTTTATCGGCTTCTGAGAAAGCCGGCTGATCGTTGATGATTAGTGGGGCCTTACCGACATGCTGTTCGTACAGCTTATCGAACGACACCAACTTAAGGTAAACTCCGATGATATTCTCCTTTTTTCCACCAGATTTAGCCTATGACGGGAAAAAAAGAGAGAGTCCGAAGACTCTCTCTTTTCACTGACTCCTTCTTCCAAAAGGAGCAGTCTCCAGGGATAACCCTTAGTTGCCCCAGCGGCCGAAACCACCGCCGCTTTGGAAGCCGGCTTGGGTCGTCGCTGCGTAGCCACGGTTGAACAGGCCCGAGTTCTGAGTACCCAGACGCAGGTTTTGCATCCAAGACGCGGTAGCGCGGCTCGGAGTGGACAGGTCCTGGTAGGGAGTGATGGGGCGAATGTTCAGGCCGGTGGCGGCCACAGCAGCAGCCAGAGCCTCGATGAAGTGGCCGTCGAAGGTGATGCGCTCGGCAAAGCCCGTGTAGTTGATGTTGCCACCAATGGCTTGTTCCAGAATGCGGCGACGCGCATCCAGACGCAGGTCCATCGGGTACTCCAGGCGGGTGAACGTGTCGGACCAGTCGCGAACTTGTTGCGGATCGTTTTCACCGAACAGGTTCAGGATGGCCAGGTGGTCCACGTTGCGGATATCACGCTTGATGCCGTCGCGGTCACGGTACCAACCCATGTGGATGCGGTTGTTCTCGCTGAACACGGTTTGACCGGTGTACTGGAAGCGACCATTGGTCAGCAGGGATGCTGCGGACAGGATGGCTTCGTTCGCCGATTGGTTGCCGCGAGCAGCAGCCAGGAACACGGAATTCAGCCAGGTATCGGGACCACATTCGGCCACGTCCATGGAGATCGCCAGGTTCGGACGAATCAGCGATTGCACCAGCATGGCCAGATGGCTGGTCGTGAAGGACTCAGCACGGGTATCGATGCGCGAGCCGAAACCAGAGGTGTTCTTCTCGTAGTTCGCTTCGATGCCGATGGCGCCAATGTCGTGCATGTCGAATTCGGCCGTGTGGGGGCGCTTGAAAGCACCGATCCAGTTGCCGTTGTCACGCATCGTCAGAGCCGTCACCAGGCCCAGCAGCTGGCCAGGCAGGGTGTTCAGGATCTTGGCATCCAGCTTGGTGATCACGAGACGCGGCGTGTACAGCCAGTTGTTTTGCGGCTGGTTTTGCTGCATCATCTGCTGTTGCGCCAGAGCGTAGGGGTTCTGCATCTGCTGGGGCATGGCCGGATCCCAGATCAGGTCCAGGAAGCCACCGATGCCGAAAGCTTGCTCAGTGCGCTCACCGCTGTTCAGGGAAATACGCTCACCCGGCTTGGCCTGGCGGGCATTGCCGCGAACTTCAGCGTAGCTCACGTAGATGTCGGAACGGACAGGCTCACCCACCGAGTTGGTGGATTGTGCGTTGTTGAACGACAGCGTTGCGGTGCTGTTCACACCGGCGGCGTTGGCACCCAGCGTGAAGTCGACGAAGTTCGAGGCGTTGCTGTTGAGCACGGTGCCGGCAGCGCGCAGGGCATTGGCCAGGGTCTGGCGAACCAGGTTCAGGTCCTTGTAGTCGTAGCCCACAGGGATCACTTCGGCTTCGGCGTCGAACATGTTCTTGGGGCTCACGTTCGGGAAGGCACGCACCACAGCTTGGGACACAGCCACACGGTACTCGTGGTCGTAGGCGTCGCCGATGACCATCTGGACTTCCACAGTGCGGTTGCCCATGGTGACTTGGTTGCGGGGCAGGTCACCGGCAGTGTCGCCGATGATCATGGTGTGGTGCGACAGGGCGGCGTCCTTGTTCTGCTTGTGGCGAACCACCAGCACGATGGCCGAGGCGAACAGGTTGGTGACGTCGTTCTTGCTCACGTTGACAACCGACAGCTCGTAGGTGTCGTTCAGGCCTTGTTCCGCCAGGGTCTTGATGGCTTCGTTGAAAGCCTTCATGGCTTCGGCGTCAGGCGTGCCGGCGAGAGGAGCGGGGTTGCGTTCGGTCATGATGCTCATCTGCGGAGCACCGGTGTAGGCTTGTTGCTGCATGGTGGATTGCTGAGTTTGCTGTTGCGGAACGGGTTTGCTGGGATTGGGAATCATGGAGCTCGGGGAAGCGCCAGAAGCTTGACCATTGTTGTCTTGGTCGGGGAAGTTTGCAGGCATGGTCTTTTCCTTTTTTCGAAATGAAGTTTTTGAACAACGGTCTCTTTGCAAAGAGGACTAACTCATAAACGAATTAGTCGCACAATCGAAAGGTTTCATCCCTGAAGACCTTTCAGGAACTCAAGCAGTGTGCTGCCTGATTCCGAATTTGTGATATGCGTCTGAAAAATCTTTGATTTTAGTTCTCAGAATACCTCCTGCAAAAGAAGATGCGTTGGTGTAAAAAAGTGGCTGATCCGAATTTCGGAATCATAGGGTACCCCCTGCCTCAGGTGTGAACCCGAGGCAGGTTAGAGTTAGCGTTGCCACTTTCTCCTATAACATTGGTAGTGCGTGTGTAAAAAATTACTTTGTTACAATTTATCTACAGCAGAATAATCAAATTCTATGTTCGAGGCCGGATATGGCTTCCCCCAACCAATACCAAGATCACTGGTCTCACTACCATGCACTCACTGTTTTCCATAAATCGTGAGTTCAACCAAGGCTTGCCGATGTTTCCTGCGTGGGAATGGCTCAGACGTGGTTTAACTCAAAACTTAAACAAAACGGTAGCTTATTACCGTCGATTCCCAGGCCGGGTAGATGGCTCTCATTTTCTGATCAAATTGATCTACACCATGGCCATGCCTCGCAATCTCTCTGAAGATCGCTTTTATGCGGTAGCTCAGAGCAAGGCCTTGCCTGTATCTCAAAACCTGCGAATGACCTCATCGCTGAGTCGAGGCGATCTCTTTGATGGTGTTTTTTACGGTGATGGTGTCAAAGAGATTCTCATCGCGCATGATGAAAACTTTGATTATCGTTGGGCGGCACAAAACTGGAGAAATCTGCAGCCGATTAAAGTTTTGCGTCATCCCAAAAGCGATATCGGCATCAATGTGCCCGACGGCGTCAGCAATTCTGACGAAGAAGGGCTAGCAGTCATTGCTATCAACGTACCCATGTTGGTATTGCAGTATCAGCAATTCACGATCTATGAAGAAGAACTTACAGACATCACCGGTGAATCACCGCGCGGGGTCACGCACTTCATCTACAGCTATCCGCTGACAAACATGCTGTACAGTCATTTGGATGTGGCCATATTCAATCGACTTTATAACTTATTGATTGGTGCTCCTGTAGGGGAATCACGAATCAAGCATTCATTTGCTTTGCCCGATTACTCTCAAAAATTGATGGAAATTCAGCTGAATCAGATTCGCGCTTTAGAGAGAAATCCAAGAAGATTTGATGCAATGTTGAAAATGATTCCGATGGTCAGCTCGCCGGATCTATCAGAACTTTCCACATTACCAGACACCGCACCCACACGACAGGTGGTTTGGGCACTGGTTGCATCACGACTGCAATATTTGAATTTTCTGCTGGCGGCCTCGCCTGATAAGGCTCGACTTCGCAATGGTGTGGAGTTGAACCGTATCCAAAGAATCTTCATGTTGTTTGATTTGGACCTGTCTTATAAGAGCAAATTTCCGATTGATTTATATTTGGAAATTCGTCGCGATATTGACAAGATCATGAAAAACTAAGGCATAAAGAGCTGAGGGGTATCCTCAGCTCTTTATGCCGTCATGTCAATAAGTGTCACTGACCAGATGGGTCAAAGCATCATTGACGCAGTAAAAACCAAGCGTTTCCAAAATGAGGTAGAAAGTACCCGTCATGTCAAAGATAGTTTTTCGCATATCCATGACCATGGCAATTTCTTCCGGCATTCCTTTCAAACTCAAGTTTTCCTGGGGTAGCAGCATGGCCTGCATCCCAACCTTCATGTTTCTGACAATCCAATCATTCAATCTTTTAGCCAAAGCCTTGTCTTGAATAGATTCCACCCAAGCATTCATGGAAGTTTTGGATTTCAGATTGACGCAAACTTTCACACCCGAGTATGGAGGCGCTGGAGCATCTCCGTATTTGGGGGCAAACACTTCCTGCCACAAAAGGTAGTGTTGGTAAGGAGATTCTTCCGCACTTTTCGTGTAGGAATCTGACGTCTTGATTTGCGCTGCCCGAAAGTACGTGGACTCACCTGCCAAAACAGACCGCTTGACCTCGCGTTCAATATCGGCCACCTTTTTCAACATCGCATGTAAGCTGATTTTCTTACCAGCGATGATGGTATCCATAATTTCCGCCATCATGTTTTCAGCTTGCTCCATGATGACTTTGGGAACGTTCGAGGATTTAAGGTGAACGCCTTTGATTTCTTTTTCGAACTCTTTGTAGATGTTGCCTTCTTGACAACTGATGTATGCAAAGTAGTGCTTACCTACCTGTGTCGGTACAAAGACGTCGAATTTGAATTCGTTTTTCATGGCCACCTGATGAATGCGCTCGGTTTCGATACCAAAGTTTGCACTCATACGAGCCAACACGTGAGTGATGGTCTCTGCTGCCAAGAAAATCATGGTTGCGGCGGTGGCCGTGGTTTGCGGTGTGAATCCGGGATCATTGCCGTGTTGCCAAAACACCCAATCCTGCACGGTAAAGATAGTGGAATCGGTGTCCGACGTCAGCGCCGCTCTGCGAATGCTTTCCGGAAAGAAAGCTAGGGAAGCAGGCATGTTGTCTGTCACCCAAAAAGCCTCGATGAGGTCGCGATATTCCTGAATGGTGTTTTCAATGTTTTTGACTGTTGAAGCCACCCATTGCTCAATATCCGTGCCTTTGATCTTGTCCATGGTTTGTCCCCGCATCTCTTCAGGGAAAAACTGCGTGGCCAGGACACGATACTCTTCGCGATGCGTTTCAAAAACTTCACCAGGATTATCACAAGGCTGCCTGACTGCTGCCGACAGTTGAGTGATAAATTTTCGGACAACACCATCGTTGTATTTTGCCAAGTGATAGAGATCACCCGTGTATGTGAATGCGGAGCGCTGTTCCGGTGTCAAGTCGTAAACCAAACGCTTGATCACATTCATGGCTTTGTCATTGTGCCAATACAGATTCGTGGAATAAGTAATGCACTCCATGACCTCTTCGGCGCTGGGGTGTCGAATTCCCCAACGAGCCATGGCCTTGGCTTGTTTTTCGTAATCGGTATGGTTAACGATGGAGACGATATTGTTCAGGACAATTTTAGAATTCCAATAATGCCGATTACCACACAAGAACTTTTCATTGTTGGCATTGCCATAGCCCGAAGTGCTACGACAGTTCGAAGTCAGTGTGGAGTGCGCCGTGCGGTTGAACAACGGAGTTGAGTTAGATACATGAGCGCCAGAGATCGAGTTATTGCTGATTTTCTTGTTGCCTTGCTCGAGCTTCTTCAAAAACTCCAGCAGTTTTTGCCCAGCCATCTTGGCTTTAAACATTGCTTTTTTAGCAATCGAGCGGGCTTTGACGTTACCGTCGATGAAATCCACCAACAAAGACTTTACTTGTTTGGGATTGACGTATGTCGTGAATGTCGGAGAAATCAGTTGATTGTTCTCAACACTGTGCCCAATATAACGACTCAGAGGACAAACCTTTTCAACACGATCGCCATTTTCCTGACGTTCCAGGTAACGCACTGCCGGGTCTTTGAATTCAAACTTACCACCCGATTTCAAATTGTTCAATACGAAGTTGCGACATTCCTCCAAAGGTCGCTTTGTCGAAATATGCAGATATGCGGCCGCATCGTCGACGTAGTGTTGGAAAATATTCAAATCACGATGATATTGTTCTTTTTCCAATACAAAAGGATTTTTTGCTGTCATCTCTACACCACCTTTTTATCTACCACACTCTTTCTTATCATGCTTGCTTCAGATAAAAAAACAAAATCGATTTAAAGAATCACTTGTCAAAAGCTTCCTTATCGGGAGCGGATCTGGTTTCGTAAACAGAATCATCCGACGGTTTGGTGTTGAAACGATAAAAAGAATGCATTGAGCGCATGCCGTGAATGGATGCGGTTAGCTGCCTGATAAATTGCGCAAAATCTCCCCTACCGATCATGGGTGGTGAGTTGTGGGAGATATTGAACAAACCATCTTTGACCGTATCGTCCCCAAAAGACCACTTCGCTGCGTAATTGATCGGCCACGTGTTGCCTTTATAAATTCTTAAAACCACGTGAAGATTCAAAATACTTTCTTTGATGTAAATCTTGAAAACACCAATGCATTTGGCATTTGTACGCTGATACTTGTAAGAACCCCAAGCGTATCGTGGGACCGATTTCAGATAAATGGAATTATCCAAGAACTGCAAAAAGGGATCTTTCTTTTTGAAAATAAATTTTGAAAACACACGTTGAATTGATCTAAAAAAATTCACTGCATAAAAGGCAGCCGCTTTGTTAAAGCGCTGCTTGTGTTTGAATTGAGGACAAAAAAAAAGACACGGAGTCCAAGCTCCGTGCCATCAATTCACCAGAGGAGGGAGGGTGAACTTGAGAAACTTAAGGCGGTTACGATAGCAGCTGTCCGATCTGGCGATGGATTTACAGCGAATGCGTCTGATGATGGGAAAGAGAGAAACACCATACACACAGTCATTCGTGAATCGTTGCGACCGGCGCAAACTTAGCCAGATCGGACAGCTCTACTACCGGGCTGGTTGCGTTTTGGAAGAAACGCTTCCCTCATCGCGGAAAAAGGTAAAAACGCGAATCAGGCAATCCAGAGACGGCCAGTCCCTTTCATTCTTCATAACAATTGAGATTGTGTATTTTTTTATCTCAGTGTTTATAGATCAATCAAGAAATACTGATCTCGATGTTGTTGTAACCGTTCTGCACCAAGGCCAAGCGAACACGCTCGATATCAGACGACCCAACACCATCGATCTTGATCGTCATACGGCGGGACTCCACCAGTTCCACGGTATCCAAATTGATCCAAGAAATACCTAGGATGGTGGATTGTCCCGAGGCGGTTCGGATACGAACATAGTCGTACTGTGAAGGGTCATCCGGCAAACCCGCAGGCAAGTACGGATACACGTTGACATGGATTGCAGCCACATCTGCAAGCTGCAGAGCGCTTTCATAATCCATGATTGACAAGATGGTGACGTTTCTGAAATCATCACCCAAGATGGTGGATGGGTAAACGTCAAAGTTGTAAACTTTCTTCAGCTCAAACGGATAACTCATGGGTATTCCTTGTGATTTGTCCTGGTAATGCCCCCAGCACAATATCGCCAGCGCAGACCGTGCTGCAGCGCAAATAGGGTTTTAGAGTCATCAGACTCGTCAAAGAATACTCACCCCAAATCGCTTGCACGCCATAACCATACTCTTTGAGCATGGTCTCTACGCGTTTGCGATTGTACCCATCGTGCAAACCAAGCAAGTCCAATGTCTCTTGACTGGGAAACTCCAGTGACTCTCGAAGTGGATCATCGTAGAGCTCTGAGAGCAGTTCCGTCAAGATAAATTGGAAATGGTGTTGGATTCTCTTTTTGGCAAAATCCAACACATTCAGCTTAGTCATGAGTGCGCGGTACGTATCGGCGGCTGGCAATATCAGCTTGTCTGGCAATGGCACGTCTGCGTAGTTCATCATCGGTCAGCGGTACTTGAAGTTTTTCCAACACCAACATCGCACGATTGAGTTGTTTGAGTTGGTAGTGCAAAATGCCATTGACATACAGGCCATGCTCGATGATTTGCTTGAGCAGTTTTACTCCAAAATTTTGACGTGCTAAGGAGTAGCGCTCAACATCGGCATGAAGCTCTGAGTCTTCGTGCTCGTTACACATTTCGTAATTAGACAGAGATAGATTATATCCAGCATCGTCTTTATTTCGAAAATGATCGAGCATGTCGGCCGTGGCGGCTTCGATATCAATGCCGAGGAATTCTAATTCCTCGATTTGTTTCTGAAACTCCATCAACTCCTCAGGAGGGTGGAGAATCACGATTTTTGGTAGGTGAGGTGCTGTGTCCCGGTACATGTCGTCATCTCCGGCGTCCAAGAAGAATAGTTCGATCATCGAGAATACCACTGTAGTTAAATTGTAGGTATTGTGATTCGTAGAGTCGGTGTTCACGGATAATTCTCAGCAATTGCTGCCCCATTTTGACGGCGTTGTCCAAAACAAGAGAGAGCCCCAAGACATTGTCCCAGGGATCATCCAAATCATCCACGCTTGACCCGTAAGCATTGCGATCCACTGGTTTGATTCGATCACCCAGAACATCGTAACGCATCAGAGTATGGGGTAGGTGAAACAATTCTGTTTCTGCCGTACCTTCGTGATGGAGTGCTTCCACAATGTGGATCAATAACACATCCAGATCAATGGTTGGTAGTTCTGGATGAGCCAAAGAGGACTTCAGTTTGATCAACTGATCATCAACGCCCAGTGCAACCTGTGAAGGCATGCGACTAAGCCACACATTACCATTCGGCACAAATGAGACAATCGTGCCTGCTGTTAATGAATTCTGCATTGAAGCACCTCACATCACGGTCGCCCAGGTATTTTTTCAACTCCGCATAAACAGCCTCATCGACCTGAGAGACAGCGATTTCCAGAAGATCCAACATGTCTGCGTGATTGGGAGGCAGACAATTGTCTCGTTCTAGAGCATCGAAACACATCTCCAGGTCGTGCAGGATGGGGTTTGCTCCATGAACATTCCAACCATCCAAGCGTTGAGTCGGGTACACGAACGTTGACAACACGGTTTTGACCGCATCAACCAAGCCATCCTTATAGAAAAAGAAAACCGATTCGTACGGCTTGAGCTCTTCAATCAAATCACTGATCGAAATGACGAACCGCACCGTACGGGACGAGTTTACGCCGAAGTTCCGGTGGGCAGGTGGACGGGTCCATCGGAAGCCAAATGATGAAGTATTCATCTCCAGAAAACTTAAAAGGATAGGTGGACATTTGAACTCGTGAAGGCACCACATCGGCCAAGATATCAACCAAAATCAAATGTGCCTTATGAATTTGTTCTTTCTCAAAAGCCGCATTGCGAACGTATTGCTCGGGCAGCTGATGAGAAAATGCAGCTTCAGGACCATGGCCGTGACGACCAAATTTTCCCTGATTGCTGGAGAGCACTTCCTTGAGCAACTCTCCAACAATAAGACTGATGTTCAGACCCAGATCATGAAACGCTGCATCCAGACTCTCGAAAACTGGACTCAGCGAAATCAATGTGGGCAGATACATCGTTGGATTGTTTTTCAACAAGTCCATGTTAGATGATTCCTTCTCGTTTGAGTCGGTGGTACTCGTGGATACGGTAATCCACAATTTTATCCACACGCATATCCGTTCTGATCAGACTGGTGTGGTAGATATGCCATGTGTCTTTACCGATGAAGCTTCTCAGGTCATCGATCAAATCCATGAGCAAGCTGCGAATGCGTTCCTCACACCACAGACTCTGGTCTTGATCACTCGGATCAATCAAATACGCATCCAAGATGTCGTGGAATGTGATTTTGTTGGGCACCCAATGCAGACTGTTATCCAGGGACATGTTGATAAAGTCTTTGACCAGACACAAACCAACCGTGCCACGAGTGCGTTCGTGTTTCGTATTTTCAACAATCATGGGAATGTCGAAAACAATGCGGCCGTCCGCATCATCAATTCCCGACACTGCGCGAGTAGATTCTTTGCGAACCCGGGAATTCTTGCTGCCGGTTTGAATGACCGATTTGCTTGCAGGAGTGTACAGGCCCGGCAGTGAATCCACCAACAGCTCTGACATTTCATTTTCGACAGCTATCGAAAAGTCCCTCAGTGGGAGGATGAGGGTGGCACTTGGTTTGTTCATGGCTATGGGTCCGGTTTGATTTTGATTGAACTATTCCTTCGGATCAAATCCAAGAAGAATAATCGGTTTTTCGAATCACGAGAGTTTTGTTGTTGTAAGTGACTTGGATGTGACTAGGTATGACATGCATCGGCACGGCTTCCGACAAACACCGATAAAAGTCACGTTCGATGTCCGGATATTGGTGTCGAAGTTCGTAATAAAGAATTTCGTAAAAGCGGTCATGCCTCCAGAAATCCTCTACCTCACAAGCCACAATGTCGCTGAACAAACGTTTGAACACCCATGACATAGTGATGTTCATGCGTGATTTAGCGGCAAGAGGATCGTTCGTCTTCAGTCTTTTGGAGATCACTCCAAGCAACAAAGGTTCTACGTGCGTTGAAAAATCCCAAACATTGAGAATGATTCCTTGTATGTGAATTTTCATACCGCTCCAATGGATCGTCCTCGTTTTACAAAGGATAGTTACAGGCGATAAAAATAAGCCAGACGGCATAGAGCCCTCCCAGAGCCTCGTTAGAAGCTCTGGGAGGGCTCTAAAGCCTTTTTAAAGGCTACTTTGATCAGAGGACCAAACCGTTGTCCGTCACACCGTCTTTGTCGGACAGAATCGGACCAGCATCAACACGGGCACGCTGCTGCTGTTTGAGTTCTTCCAAACGAGTATTCAGACTGCGAGCTGCGCTGGCCATCAGATCGGTCGTGATGACCAGATGAATGGGTGCAAACTGCATGATGCGCTCATTGGCGTCTTCAGGCAGAAAGCCCACCGCTTGATAATCTGGCGTGATCGGCAGTGAAGAGTCTTCACCTTTACCACACAGAGTGGTCACCGTCACAACCGAGCCTTCCACTTCGTTCGGGAACTGCTCGCTGTAAACGTTGAACGCGGCCAGCCGCGGGGTGAAGTCGGTCACCCGATGGAAATTCAGGAAGTTGAACAGGTCTTTGCTGTCAAGTTCACTGTTTTCACGCGACCAGGCGATGAGTACGGAAGACAGCGTGGTCAGCACATTTGCGTCAACGGCTGCGCGAGGCATCGCTTTGCTGTTTTGCAGGTACTTCACCACCACCGGCTTTTGGCGCAGATTACTGATTGCCTCGTAAGACTTGATGGTCTTCAGAGTGTTGTCGATTTCCAGACGGGTGTCGGTAGAACCCACCAGGACCACGAGCACAGGCAGATCGCGGTCCAGAAGTTCGGACACGATGGACGGCGCAATCACAGAGCCCGAACCACCACTGGCTGAAGAGATCACGACGGACAGGTCTTGCGGGGAATGCTTTTGCAAGATGTCCAAGGTATGGGCGGTGATTTGCTGGTAGTTTTCCTTGCGGATCTTGCCAGAACCATCCAGATCCTTCAAAAGGTAGACGGCGTCTTCCGGAATGCCGTTAGTCAAATTGGAGCGACTGGTATCGATGTAAGTCACATCGACCACAGCCATCCCTGTTTCTTCAGCGCCACGAAACGCTTCGAGTTGCTTGCCGATGTTGGTGCCAGCACCACCACAGGCATAAATACGCACTTTGCCTTTGAGTTTTTGAGACACGATGAAGTTTCCTTCTGTTGGTGAAAGATGTTGGGGGGCTTACATAGAAAGATGCAGTGTTGTTATGAAAAACATACAAGCACCTATCGCAATAACGTGATATGTGGTTGAAAAAACTTTAAACAAGGAACGCATAAATGAATGCCATTCAAAAGGCGATCGATCATATTCGTTTTGTCATACCGAAACAAATTTTGGAAACTGTTTTTATTCAACGAGACCAAGCGTTGCGTCAGCAACCTCGCTCCATCGACCACTATATTCTCAACGAAGTCATTCGTCCTCGAGTACTGGTGGATTGCAACCTGATTGGTGGCGCAGAAATCTTCGTGTCGTTGATGGGTATCCCGGTAGAACGGATCAACCAATACACCAGCGTTTATCGAATTCCCAAAGAACGCACGGGTGGTCGATCCATCATTAGCGTGCTCAATGTGACATTCTCGGACCCAACCGCGACGTCCAATTACGGCACCGCCACTGGTTGTCAAAGCACCGAACTGCTGACCACGGGTCAAGCCATGATCGATGCCATGGGAACGATTCCCATCACCTCAACAGCGCAATGTCAGTTGGTTGGTGAAAATACCGTGATGGTTCGAGACACCGTGCTGCTACCGGCAAACATTTACCTGCGTTGTTTAGTGGCCAATGACTCCAACATGAGTCATTTGCAAATTCGCAGTTACCGGGCGTTTTACAAGCTTGTGGAATACGCTGTCAAAGCCTATATCTACAACGAGTACGTAATTCCCATGGATATCGGTGAACTCTATGGTGGTCAGAACCTGGGTCGATTCAAGGAAATTGTGGACAGTTACGCAGACGCTGAAGAACTGTACCAAACTTACTTGACCGAAGTCATGCAGAAAGTTTTCTACATGAACGATCAAGAAACCTACAACCGTTTCTTGAAAATGATCATTGGTGGTCGGCGATAAATAAAAAAGAACGCATAGACAGCACCCCGCGGGGTGCTGTCTTTATGCTGTCATTGATCAAAAATCTACCGCGTAGACTTTGTCACTATCATTGCGTTGAATGATGTTGACCTTGTACTGGCCGTTCTGCTGCTCTTGAGGCGCAGCTTGTGTTTTGGAAATATCCATCCAATTGGCCATGTAGGGCAGCGGATTCTTACTCGGGATTTTGAACGAGGCATCGGGCTCCAATTTCAAAATACGGTAGACATCACCGGCTGCATGCAAAACCCAAGATTTCAACAAAGCTGGGGTCAGGCCTACCAAAGGCTCACCGTCGCCGAGCAAATAGTCAACCCAATCCAGCTCAAGATTGACGACTTCTTTGATCAATGCGTGAATGCGTGGTTTGAGTTGCTGGTAAGCAATTTTACCACGCTCGGTTTGGAACTCGTGCGTCAGCACGATCTTGCCCAAGTCCACATGCACTTCAAACTCGTCTTGGCAGATTTTCTGCACCGACTTGGCAATGGGCATGAAGGAGCCGGTTTGACCAATGGCAAAGGTCACGGCAAAAGAGGCCATGAACTGAATGCGCTCGAGCACCAACATCGCCACCACACCCATGATCACGGTGTTGTAGAGTTCTTGGTTGTTTTCACGCAAGCCCAAGGCGTATTCGTGGGAAGCTTTGTACAGTTCAGCAAAAACTTCAGACACACCCTTCAAACGCTGCATGGCTTCCTTGACTTTGAGCACTTCGTCAAGAACGGCGCGCGGGTCATCGAACGAGTAACGCACGATTTCAGAATACGTGGCTGCATGCAACACTTCGTTATCTGTGATGCGACCATAAGCTGCCTGCAGTTCAGGTGAGCTGATGAAAGGCGCCATGACCGGCAACACCGTACGCGCGGCCACGGAATCAGCTTCCCACTGCCACGCCAACGTTTTGATCATGCGGTCACTGATGGATGTAGGGCAAGTCTTGAATTCCGTGTTGCAGGTTTTGAAATCGTCCGCAAATTCAAGCTCATCCCAATCCAGGGACTTCATGTTCTTGTAATTGTCCCAAATCTTTGGATACAGTTTGTTCACCGTATCAAAGAGACCTGGGGCTTCACCCAAAAACAGACTGTGATGAATGTTACCGGAGTAATCCGTCTTTTCGGTGTTGAATATGGTTTTGTTCAGCATGGGTAGTTGTTTCAATAGAGGGATGAGCGATAAAGTTCATCCCTCTATTGCCTTTTATGACAAGAAGAAGTTCATTTACAAAGTACAGCCACCAGAACCACAGCCTTGGTCAGCACTGGAATTCTCGACTTCAACGTACACGATCTCGCCAGCAGGCATTTGTTGGTGCTGTATGCCAAATCCTTCATGCAAGAGCGAAGGAACGTCATTGTTGCTAATCAATGCCTTCACCGCCTCATTCAAACCATCAACCGGCATCGCAAGTTTGTGTTCTACACTAGCATCGAGCACCACTGCCTTGGCTGTCTTGGTGTTGACGTAGTAACGCGTTTTCATCCCTGCGCGCAAACGGTGGAAATAGTTTTCCAACATTTCATCGGTAGTGACTTTTTCCGATCCTTGAATGCGACGGTATTCGTCAGCAGAGATCGATTGATCGGTGAACTTTTGAACGATACCGTAACACTCGATCATGTCTTTGGTCTGGATCGTGTATGCCAGCTCGTACCACTTGCCCAGTTTGTCACCTTCAGGCGCGGCCCAGTAGGTGGTGATGTCATTATCGGTTTTGATCATCGTCAGATCGCGAGCCGGATAAATGCTATTGACCACGCCGGATGCCTTCGATGACGATTCACCAGGCATGTAGGTCACCAGGTACGAATTGCGAATACCGCCGTTTGCGATCACCTGTGCGCGCAAATCTTCCCAGTCGTAATGCAACGGCTCGTTGTCAACGAACTTGTCGACATTGCGGTTGTACGTATCGATTGGCATCCAGCCTTCAACCCATTTGGTGCGGTGAATCCAGGGTGCGTTACCCAGTTCTTTGCCCAGACGCAGTGATGCCTTGATGGCCATGTAGCTGTGTCGTTCCGCCACCCGGTGGATTTCTTGCTTACCGGCAAGTTCAGAATACTTCAGGTGCTTGCGCGCCATGTGGTGAGCCAGATCCATGATACCGACGCCTGCGGACAAACGGTTCTTGGCGGTATAACCAACGTGCGGCAATACGTAGTCGGATTTGTGAATGCACTTGTCAATCATCAGCAATGTGTAGTACATTGCATCTTCGTACATCTCATCGTCAGGGATGTTCGTCATGACCACTGCACCCAAAGAACACAGCGCGACCTCGGGTTCACGCTTGACATGGGTAATCTCGGCGACTTCGATCTGCTTTCCACCATTGCGGATAAAGACGTCACCGACTTTCAAATCCTGCGCCGCAATGAACTTGTACTTGCGTTTGTTGATCAGCTCGATGCAGCGAGGAGCATCGTAACGGTACTCGACCCCATCGGTGTCTTTGAACACGATATAGCCGACCGAATCAGACGTGTACAAATCCTGCATCGCCACGTAACCTTCGGTGGATTCTGCGATTTCAGTACACAGGTTGGACGAGTAGATTGGATCCTTCGAGGGTGTGTGACGATTGACTTCATCGGCAAACATCTGGTACGCACGACCTGTTTCAAAAGCTTCGTTTTCATTGGTCAGGATGATGTCCCGAGCAGAAACATAAGTTTTCTTGAAATCGGGATCGGCTTCGTATTTGGCGTACAGTTTTTCGAAGAGTTCTTCGTCATCGGAGAACATTGCTTCGTACAGATCCGGTGCAGTGTGGATGTTGAAAAGGAAAACATCCTCATTGCGCGCAACTTTGCGACCCATGAATTTGTTGCTGATCTGTGCGTAATCCATGCCACGGATTTGCTTCTTTGCCGGGGTCATGGGATTTTTCAACGCCATCAGATCTTTGACTTCGGGATCATAGGCGCTATAATAGGTCGTGCAAGCGCCAGCACGGCCGTTTTGCATATTGGCAGACACCGCACCGAGCATGGCGCGGTAATAGGGCAGTTTACCCTGGTGAACAATCAAACCACCACGAATCGGATCACCAATGCTGCGGCACTGTAGGTGGTTGCCAATACCTGCAGACATCACGGTCATTGCGTAAGCGATATGGTCACCAATGCCCAGAGACAAGGCTTCATCTTTGGTGGTGTACAAACAGCACGAGGCGTAACCGTTCAGAGGTGTGCCCAGATTAACGTAATTGGGCGTCGGCGCATTGATGCGGTTTTTAGAGAAATGGTCGTACCACTTCTTGACGTCATTGAGGCGACGATGCTTGGGCTGGTCTTCACCTAACGCCATCGCCATACGCATGAAGACAAACTGCGGCGTCTCCATTTCCTCACCGTTCAGGCGGTTGCGCAAAGCGTACTTGTAGCGAATGTGGTAAAGTTGGAAATGGGCGTAACCAAAATCGCGATTGTGTTTGATAAACTTCTGGATTTCAGCGTATTCTTCATCACTGTAGTCCAGTTTCGTCATGAAACCAGCAGTACGCAGGCGATCATGCACTTCCTTGATGGAAGGCATGGCGTCCTTGCCGTACAATTCCTTGTGGTACGTCGCGGCGTACAAACGGCCAGCCATGCGGTTGTTGGACCAGGTGTTGGCATCCAGACAATACTTGATCAGCGTATCCTGCAGTTCCTGGGTGGTGCACTCTTCCGGCAATGAAGCCACAGCCTGCATGACGTGGCTGGACCAGTCCACCAGATCACCCAAAGACTTGGCTGCCCATTCACCCCAACCATTGAGCTTGTGTGCCATGAAGGGTTCTTTACTGCCGTCGCGCTTGATGATGGTTTTGATCATTTTCAAAGGTCTTTCTGAGCATCCGGTCTCACACCGTTGACGCTATTTTCTTAACAACAATGGGTCTTTGTTGACTAAAATTTCCACCCATTGATACCGTGATTGCAAATGATGTATCTCCGAAAAATAAACGGAGCTAAGATGCCTGTAAAACATGCAATTTTCCAAGTCATCAATAATGGTCAAGGTCACCACCCATCCCATAATCACCCATACGGTATGGCTGGGGTAGGAAAAAATATTTAACCCAGCATAAAAGACCAGAGGTTGTATCCTCTGGTCTTTTATTTTAAATCAATACCGAAGATCGAAAAATCTTACAACCCACCTTCGCCACCGATAATTCAACAACAGCACGATATTTGCCATAGATGTTGATATCACCTACAGACATTGCTGCGTAGGCATTGTGTCGCTCATGGTAAGTCAATTCCCAACCATATTCCGTTGCTTTTTGTTCGAAGAAGTTCAAAGCTTTTGCGTAACTTGATGGGAATTGGTCATTGTTCGCCATTTTCTTGGATGTACGAATAAATGACTTTTCTCTGGAATGCTTTTCATTATAAACCCCCACACGAAATCCAAAGCTTAAATCCGGCAAATGCGAAACAACCATGGCGGTGTGTGGATAAATTTGCAAATTGTGCGTATGAATGGTGGTCGCAAGCGTCCAATACGCACTGCATAATTCCGAGGGTTTATTGTCCAGTGCTGCAAACACTGGGAGATATTGACGCTGGAGTAAACGTGCTGTTTTGCTGATACTATCAGGAGTACGACTGCTCCAGCGAACATCGTATTTCATTTCTGGGATCGCGAAACAAATTCCTCAAAGGCGTAGATTGAAAAACTATAACGATTCTAATTTTACAAACGCGCCAGCAGTGAACGAATTTTGCTTCAATCTTCAAAAATACGCGTTACAACAAAACGCTTGAGTGCTTTGCTGTAGAGTTCGATTTCAAAACCGTTTTTACCGCCAGGCATGAGCGTGGTCATTTCTGCGTTGTAGTAAACGCCAGCCAATGTGGGTAGAATTGAAATCCCACCCATGTGGTTTGTCAAAATGAATTTTTTGGGTATCGAAATCTTAGAGGTATGTTGTTTGGGAAATTCGCACAACAGCTTCTCTAAGAGATTACCTTCAGAGGGTTGAAAATTCTCCGGAGTATCTTCAGGCGAACGTGCCGAGATTCGAACCTCAACGCTGGTGTTACCTTCAGGGTAGTTTTGCAAATCAGAACTCAAGCTTGTCGGCAACGTTCCACAAAATCCCAATGTGGCCAAGCGCAAAACATATGCTTCCGGGTATGTTTGTCCATGCAGGGCAAGCATCCAAGTGTCCAATAATTGGTCAACATCAATCATGATTCAACGCTCACGGTAGGTTGATTTGTGAAATCAATGCGCAAGCACAAATAGTGACTGCGACTTGCCTTATGGCTCAGATCGAAAGAAATGTGAGATTGTTCTGCCAGATAAATGTCTCTGGATTGAACAATCAATTCGTCTTTACTGGCAATGATGAAACCAAGAATGGTTTCAATCACAAACGGCATCGGGATGCCGCTGCAAGTTTCAGCTTTGAGGTAATTCTCACTTCGCACTTGAGTGAGGTCGTGCAGGTCTTGAATCAAGCGAGTGACTTCTTGATCAGTCTCATCGCCTTTGTTAGCACCAAACAAAGCTTTTTTGGCGGGCTCTACAGGACGCACCGAAACAAACACACTCAGGTTTGTTTCAGAGACCATACCCAGTGATTCAGAGATATGGTAGCGAGGAGAGTCTTCCGGATAATAACGCCATGCGTTATAGGTCAATTTCAGTTTGCTTTTGGTTTGCAAACTTTTCATCAAGTCACGGGTGCGGTCTATGAAATCCCCCATGACTGCGGGGTATTTGCGCTGGAAATGCTTTTTGATAAAACCAACCTCGGCATTGGTAAAGCCGAAATCTTCCGTGGTGATCATCACCGATGTTTTTGGACTATTCATGATAAGGTCATTGAGGTTATTTGGCTGAACCAGTAAGTGGTCTAAATCACAGACGATTTTTTTATTCAGCAATCTTGTGTAAAGATTGCCACACTCACTCAATCAGCAAACACCACACGAGTTCATTGACTTGTGGGTGATAAATGCACTGTTTATGTGACGGCCACATCAATCTCGAGAAATCAGCGATGTGCGCTATACATAGGAAACTGGTTTTTTCCTTACGGACAGTTTAAAAAATACCGATTGTTCAATCCCAAAGGAATACTGACGTGAACATCATCAAGCGCGCATTGTTTGGCATGGAAGGCCAAACCGATACGGCTCAAACTGCAGAGCCCGATAAAGTAGCAGAAAAAACCGTCGTGATGCAGGGTTCTTTGAGCACCATTTTCTCCAAAGCTCTGAACATTGCTTACGCAAAGAAAGATCCGCTGACCAGTGAGCCTGCGGTTGAATCTCAAGCCATCGATTACTACGCTGCGGCAAAAGCCAGTGCAAGTGCGACACACTCTGCGCCCAGTCAGTCCGCGGCAGATGATCAAAACTTGGTCGATGTCTACACCAATCCCGTGCAACTCAAATGCGATGGTACGCGTGAAGAAATCGTGCAAGTGGTTCAGGAGCTCAGTGCTCACGGCACTCCATCAGAATTTGTCTTTGTGTCGGGTGCCATGAAACCCACCGATGACTCTCCCGTGGGTGGTTCTGACTACAACATGGTTGAAATTGGCAGGACCAGGCCTTTGGCTCTGGAAGACATTGAGAGCTACAGTGTGGTCATCAAGCTCAAACCCAAAGCTTGAGTTCTCAGTAAAACAGCATAAAAGCAGAGGGTTCATTCCTCTGCTTTTTTATGTTGCTATAATAAATAACATTGTGTAAAAAATTACCAAGTGATCTTTATCGTCTGAGCGTCCAGTCATCTCTTTGAGAGGAGAGAAGAAAGGGGGTTTGGGGGTATGATGAGAGGAGATTCTAGTTATAAACCACATTACGTAGTAATGTAGGTTTACTATATATAACCGAGCGATTGTCTGTTGCGACAGCTACGAGGGATGACTATCCCGAGGATACGCCAAAACCATCCATCCACTACTGGGGGCTCTCAAGGCCCCCAGGTAATGATTGATATACTTTACTTCGTAATAGATTATAACGCGCGCGTGCGCGAAACGAATTGAATAATATTTTTTTTTTTTTGAAAATTTGAAAAAGCTTTTTATGCTGTCTTGAGATGATGATCAGACATTCTGTGTGTCTGCATCGTTTTTGATGGGGATCGATAAAAAGCTTTTTACAGAGATTTTTAGCTCTAGGGTACCTTCGGGTGTACTGGGATGAAAAAAAGTCTCTGAGGGCCTTTAGAGGCCTTTTAAAGGTATCTTGGGTGGATGGATGAGTTGATGGTTAAGCTTGAGGCTTTTCTGCTCCATCTGGTGTGCTTGAATTTTCAGACTGGGATCTGGGTTTATCATGAGTGCTCTGATCAAAGAGGCGTTTGAACAAATACTGGGGAAACTCCCCATCGATGAGAAATTGGTGCGCAGCGTGCATCGCTGGCAAACCGGTTTTGTCAATAAAAACCGTGAACATACCGAGTTCTTTGGCGGTAACTTGACTGGAGTGCACACAGTTCGTTTTTTGGACAGTGACAAGTCACGTTGGTTTGAAGAAGTGCTCGATGATGCGGATGAGGTGGAGTTGAAGGAAAAGCTGCACGTCATTCCGGCATTGATTGGTGAGAAAGGGGTGTTCTTCATCTCTGGGGATCCGATGAACTTGAGCTGTGCTTGGTTGTTGCACAAATTGCATTCTGACAATGAGCTGAGTGCTGCTCAGCGTAGGACTGCAATGATCGATGTCTTGTTGGCGATGCAATTCAAGTTTTTGACTTCATTGCTGTTTCACTACTTTCGCTACCCGGCTGACCGTGCTGTGGCTGAGGCAGCTTACGCGCAGCTGACCAACAAATACTCGTTGAAAGTGTATGGGTCTTGGATTGCTGTTTTGCGTGCTCGAAGTGAGGATGTGATCTCTAACACATCGATACACTTTGAAGCCATCTCCAAGATGGACAACGACAAGGCTGTGGTCAACATGATCAACGACATCCAGGGTCGTTTGAGGGACATGTTGAAAAACATCTATGCGGTGTTCTTGCAAGCCCACCATGCTGGGGTGAAGATCACCTCGACTTCGTCGGTGATTGAGCACGATGGTGTGGAGATTTTGAAAGACACGAGCAAGTCTCAAGCCAATTACATGCGCTACATCAAGTCGGTGATTGGGGATAAGAATTCTTTTGTGCGTGAAGAGCTTATCAAAGTGACTTGTGGTGTGATGCCTTCGGCACCTCCCAAACACGTGCGGGCGACGCTGGAATACATCTCGAGAAATTACCTCAAAGCCCAATCAGATGAAATTGCCAAGTTGGTCGATGATGTCTTGATCCACAGCTTTGCTTATTTGGCAGAGAACCGCTCCACCATGCGCTCAGGAATTGACCTGCCTGGTTTGCTGACACGTTTGCGAGGCGTGTACACTTCATCGCGTTCCACCGATCCCGATTTGCTCTCTTTGAGAACATCGATGGAAGTTGTGGTGCGCAAGTCCATTGAAACCAAAACGGATTCAGTGGTGGCTTCTGTTCGCACGGCGGTATTGTTGTATCTGGTGGCACGCACGTACACCATGAGACACTATCTCACCAATTGAGTCGGGTTGAGTTAGGGAGAAATACCATGAAAGTGATAGTGCGATTATTGAGAACGCTGTTGCATGGGTTCTCAATAATTTTTGAAAAAATAAGAGGTCCATGGACTTTGGTAGAGATCACTCCTGCAAGGGCGAGTATCGAAGCTATGGCTGCCACTTCTATCGATGGTTTTACCACCACCATACATTGCCAGGAAAGACGATACATCTGTCGTCACAAACGCTGGTACGTGATGAACCATGTGGTCTACACGTACTTTGTGTTTGCTACCATTCAAGGCAATGCCAGTCCACGTTTGGTGGATGCGTGTGGTATTGAAAGATCTTTTCCAAAATTGCTGCATTCCTGGATGCCTTCGGCCAGTCAAAAAGAAGCAGCAATTGAGGCATACTTGGATTTGGTGATCGAGCGACTGCGTCGCAACGATCATGCACCCATGAATTCTTTTCGTAAAACCATGATGTAGTCGGCATAAAGCCAATCCTCTCTAGAGCCGATATGCTCCGGAGTAGGATTGGCTTTATGCTGTTTTGCTTTACACACAGACGAACGGTTTAAAAAATGTTAAAAGATTTCATGATGAACTACATGACTTGGATCATGTCAGTGCTGACTTTGTTCAGCATGTATTTGGCAGGCAATCGCTCTAACCAAGCTTGGTCTTTGAGCTTGTTCAACCAGCTGTTGTGGTTGATCTACATTACCGGCACCATGCAGTGGGGATTGATCCCGATGAATGTGGGGATGTGGTTCATCTCGTATCGAAATTACAAACTTTGGAAAAAGGGATAAAAAAATGACAGATCAGTATTTGTTAGCGATCATGATGGCAAGCGCGATCGCTCACCTATTTGGCTTGACAGTATTGCGCCTGACGTATTACCGCATGATTGAGTGCTGGTTTTTGAGTTTGGTCTGTGCGTTATCTTGTTTGTTTTACGCACAACTGATCGATGTTGATTGGGTTTGGTATCCCGGCATTCTCATGTCCCTGGAGTCATTGCGCAGTTATGTGGTTTGGCGTTTTATCAAGAAACGCCTTCGCTGATGTTGCTTAATCATTTTTAAAGATTACTGAAAATGATACTTTACGCCAAAGATTGGTCACTCTATCCCAATGCGATTGTGGATACACGCACCCCAAACCAAAGCTTTGTCCGACTGGCCAGCGTTTATCGGTCCATGGGTGTGTACAACCACGCATTCTTGCTGGCTTTGCACGATCCAACGTTGCAAGGTGTGGATCCTTTCAGCTACACCCTCACGCTGGAACAACAGCTGCGCATTGCAACCGAATGTCGTGTCAATCCCTGGTACTATTTTCGCGAAGTGGCACGCGCTCCTGCCATCGGTGGTACCGACTCCACACCGTTTGAAGCCAACCGCGGTAACATGGCATTGATTTGGTTATTCTTTAACCACATCATGCAAATTTTGATTCAGCCACGTCAGACTGGTAAATCCTTCGGTACGGACACGCTGATGAATTTGCTCTTGAACATCTCGTGCTCCAACACCAAGATCAACTTGCTGACCAAGGATGACACTCTGCGCCGCGCCAACATTCAGCGATTGAAAGATATTGCTGCAGAGTTGCCAAAGTACTTACAACAAAAGGGGCCGACAGATCTGAACAACACGGAAGAAATCACGGTTAACTCATTGGGCAATCGTTACACCACACACGTGCCGCAGAGTTCACCTAAACGAGCCATCAACCTGGGCCGGGGTCTGACCACTTCGATCTTTCACATCGACGAAGGTCCGTTCCAACCCAACATCTCCATCGCATTGCCAGCTGCACTGGCTGCCATGGGCGCGGCTGTGGATAAGTCCGCTGCCATGGGCGCACCTTACGGCACCATTCTGACCACTACGGCTGGCAAGAAAGATGACAAAGATGGTCGCTTCATCTACGACATGCTGCAAGAGTCTGCTGTGTGGACAGAGAGGTTCTTTGATGCCAAGGATCATGCGGACTTGGAATTGTTGATTCGCAGAAACTCTCGTGGAGGCAAGCTTCGGGTGGCGTGCGAATTCAACCATCGTCAGCTGGGTAAAACCGATGAATGGTTGAGAAGAAAGCTCGAGGAATCTGTGCAGTCGGGTGATGATGCTAACCGAGACTACTTCAACATGTGGACTTCGGGTAGCCAAACATCGCCTCTACCGGTACACATCCTTGAAGCTATTCGGGCCAGCGTACGTGATGTTCAATACACGGAAATTTCACCAGTGGGTGGCTATATCACTCGCTGGTATATTCGTGAAGATGAGATTGTCCATCGCATGGCCAATGGTCATTATGTTTTATCGATGGATACATCCGAAGCTTCGGGTGGTGACGATATCTCCCTGGTGCTGATCGATGTCCAAACCCTGGAGCTGGTGGCCGCTGGTACCTACAACGATACCAACCTGATCACTTTCTCACAATGGGTGGCTTCGTGGTTTGCTCGTTTTCCAAAGTTCACCGCTATCATCGAACGTCGTTCAACAGGAGCGACTTTGATTGATTACTTGTTGATCCATTTGCCTGAAATGGGGATCGATCCTTTCAAGCGTTTGTTCAACATGGTGGTTCAAGAAAAAGACGAACAACCCGAGCGTTACCGTGAAATCAACATCCCCATGCAACGGCGGGATCAGAACTTCTATACGCGTTTCAAGAAAACGTTCGGTTTTGCCACCAGTGGTTCTGGAGTGACGTCTCGGTCTTCACTGTACTCCACGACATTGAGGATGGCTACCACTAAGGCAGCGAATAAGGTCTATGACAAACCCTTGATCGACCAGATCACCGGATTGATCACGAAGAATGGCCGTATTGATCACGAAGATGGTGAGCACGACGATATGGTCATTGGTTGGCTTTTGGGTATGTGGTTGGTGATGCAGGGTGTGAACTTGTCTCATTACGGTATTGATTTGCGCACCATCATGGCGTACGCGGTACCGCAAGAACAAATAGATCCCTACGTCGCAGCTCAAAAGACCGAACAGCTTCTGTTGCGAAACCGTATCAATGAGCTCAACGAAAGTTTGAAGAAAACCAACGATGATTTCATTTGTCAAAAAATCGAACATGAGATGAGAACGCTCATGGGTCGATTGATCTTTGAAGAAAACGAAGTCTTCTCGGTTGACGAAATGATTCAAAGAGCTCGAGAGCGCCGCAAAAACAACAAGATGATTCGAAACTACGGCTTTGAATCACAACGCTGGGGTCAATACCCCAGGCCCCAGAATGAAAGTTATTACATTCGAGGGAATTGATCTTTGATACGGCATAAAAGGCCAGGGGTTGCCCCCTGGCCCAATATGCCTCTGTTTTGCACGTAACCCTGTAAAGCCGGGTTTAGACTTGAATTGCCGAATTGGCAAAGCCAGCGACTTGAGGGCCGTAGCCTTCGGTTTGTTTGGCCACGTCGGCCGTGATGCCATCCACGAACGCAGCGCGACGGTACGGGTTTGCACCCACCACCGACATCGAGTCCAGCAGGGTTTGGCAGAACGCATCCACACCCACGCCGGTCTGAGAGATCGCCGTGAAGTTGATGTCGTACGTGACCGCTTCGCCAGCAGCCGTCAGTTCTCGACGGCCGGTGATTTCACCAGTGCCTTGCGGGAACATGTTGGTGCACAGCCAACTCTTGACCACCTTGGAGTGAGTCGGATCCGGCTCGATGAATGCGCAGGTCATGGAGAACATGTCTGCGAGCATGTCGGTCGGTTTGTTGCCAGTCAGAGTGGCGATGTTGGCCACTTTGCTGTCCGGATCCATCATCAGGTACGTGATCCAAGAACGGAAGAACGAAGCAACAGGCATGCCGTATTTTTCGTTCCAGCGGAACACCGGGTTCGAACGTGCGCGAGTCACATTCATGAAGTCCTGGTGCATTTCGCCGCCACCACCCACGGGTGATGTGTCCTGCACTTCGACTTCCAGCCCTTGAGAAAGGCCATCGATAGACAGGGGATGGAGTTCAACCAGGGAACGCAGAGTTGCGACCCATTTGTCGGGATCCGTCATGTATTGGAAACCACGGGGGGCTTCCACCAGCAGACAGATGAGGTTGCGACGGACGTAGGCTTGGTTAGAGACCCACTGCGTCAGATCGGGCGCGTAGCCCATCTGACCGCCGTAGCGCATGTCGGTCATGACGTTTTGACGACCGGCAGCCCATTCCGTGTTGTTTTGCATGATCGCGTTTGCGACACGTGCCATGTTAGGCTCCTTGAGAGAAAAAGAATACCTCCTCGGTATTTGGATAACCGAGGAGGCCGGATTGCCGATTATTCGTCGAGATCGCTAATGCGACGCGCTTCGATACTCAGCGTCGAGACAGTCTTCATGTTCGGGGCGTAGATCTTGATCTTGATGGTCCAAGAGTAGCCACGCGCGATGTCTGCTTCGGTGAAGTAAACATCGGGCTCGATCACAAAGCGGTCATCGAAACGACCGATGGTATTGTCCACGATGAACTGCTTGACCCGCTCAACCAATTGTGCATTGGTCAAGTTGGCACTGCCTGTGAACTGACGCCATGCGCGCTCGCCGACCTTTTGCAGCTCAACCACAGCCATGGCTGTGAAGAAACTGTTGAGCACGGAGGTGTCGTTGTCGTACACAGTCTTCAGAGCCGGGAAGAAGAAGCTGCGGCGACCGAAGCTCTGCACCCAGTTCAGACCAGCATCCCAGTCCTTGTTGCGCACCGCTGCAGGCGTGTACGTCACGTTGATGTCGGTGAACATCGAGACTTGAGAAGCCGGTGCTGCATCGAACGCAAAACCAGGCTTCCAGCGACCGTTGCTGGCACCCATGTACGAAGAAGCCTTGCGGGCGATTTCGATAGTGAGCGGCAGACGTTTGCTGTACTGGCTTTGCAGCAGGCGACCCGAACGACCAATAACCATGCCGCGCATGACGGGCGTGCCGTAGTATTCCGATTCCGGGTACATCTGCAGACGCGTTTTCAGTGCAATGGCCATGGACGAATCTTGCGATGCCGACAAGGACATGCCCAGCACGTCGTGTGTGGAGAGCACCACGAAGGTGTCTTTACGAACAGCGATGAAGCTGCACAGTGCGTACTTGGTGGCCAGCGGGAAGCCCGAATCGTAAATGATCGATTCAGGGTAGCGGGCGGAATCCATCAGCACACTGTTCTCGTCGGCGTATTCCTTGACCAGGTCTTCCACCAACAGGGCGAATTCGGCTTCATTCATCGTGCCATCGCTGCCGCCTTTGGCATAGATGGTCGAGGCTTCAGACAGGCGAACCGCGTTGCCGCCAGAGTTGATCATTTCCAGTGACTCGTACGGCACACCGTTGGAGCTCACACCAGAGATCAGGTTCAGGCGGTAGTGTTCATCGGCATCACCGGTGAAATCGCTGTCTTCACCGAAATACGGAACTTCGGTGGCGTACACGGCAGCCAGAATCGATTCGATGTTTTCCTGGTAAACGTGCAGTTCGCCGAAGGGACCATAAGTCGGAGGATTGACGGTGGAGTCGAAATCCTGGTACGCTTGGATGAAGACTTCCTGAATGGAAATCTTCGAATCGGTGTTGCGATCGATGACTTCAGGTTTCCAGCACACATCTTTCCATTGCTCGGCCGACAGCGTCTCCACCACTTTGGGGGTAGACAGCAGATCTTCGCGGTACACGCAGGCCATGCGGAAAGGATACACCTTTTCGTTGGCGATGACGCGCTGATCCACGGGCGAGCTGGATTTGGTCGTTGGAGCCCAAATGCGAACACCGTAGTTGTTGCCATCGGCACCAAAGTACGGAGCGCGCAGATCCATGATCGGATAGCGAACCGATTGAGCGCTGGTGATGGGGTCGACTTGATCGCCAGGTTTCTGGGCAGCGACACCGAAAGTATCGTCGCCGTTGACATCCAGGCCAACCATTTCGGTAACCCACTTGGCTTTGTGGCCGGCGATTTTGGTACCGGTGGGGATTTTCAGACCATCGGCATCCAGTGTGAATTGACCATCGGCACCGCGTTCGTAGGTGTCGATTTGAGTGGTCAACACATCCAGCCACAGACGAATCGAAGCGTTGGGGCCGGCATCTGCAGGCTTGACACGCTGGATCATTTGGGCATTGCCCTGGCTGTTGACGGTGTTGCTCAGCACAGTGGCGTGCGTCGCGTAGGGGGAGCGAAGATCGAACGAGGCTTCACCGTACATTTTGGTACGGCTGGCACCCACCACTAGCTGCGGAGTCGTGGGACCCTTTTTGGTGTAGAGGTAGACCTTCGGAAGATGGGTTGGCAGAACTTCCGGTTCTGCGACCAGGGCACGGGTGCTCTTGTCGTCAGTCCCACGGAAGATGGTCATCGGCGCGGCGTTGACAATTGAGGACATGTTCTTGATTCCAAGAAAAGGTGAAAAAACTATATAGCCAGAAAAGCGGTAATGCTTTCCAAGGCAAACATTACTTGAGTAAGAAGAACTGCTACTGCATCGACAAGCAGTAAATGATGCTTGCAAGTCCAACGGTGACGTCACTCACTCGCCGCCCGTGAGGCAAAACCAGCCCTTCTAGTTTTTTAATCACAAAACTTCAAGACCGACCGGTCTTTCATATGTGACGCTGAGAAGCTTTTTTGATCCCCAGGTGATCCTCGGGAAATAGAATTCACTGAGATGGTATTTTATTACCTTCACACTGATCATAAAAAACGAGCACTTGTCATGGACGCTGACTCGCATTCATAATAAATGTCCGTTAAGACCTCAACAGCTTTCTCAGTGTGCCGCTTTTTCTACAAGCAACCCTATACAAAATTCCAGCAAAGGAAGCCATCATGTCCATTTCAAGAACCGCCTACGACACAACAGCATGTCGCGGCTACTTGATTCAAAAAATCAAAGACGGCTTGCAGAAAGCCAGTATCAAGAATTTGATCTTCCCGAATCAAAAGTTTGACAACATCTACTTGATCCAAAGCGAGCACCTGGTTGATGAGTTGGTGCCTTCATTCAACCACCCGATTGAATTCGTCAACAGCACAGGCCAGCTCTGTGTTGCGGTGGATGTTCGCCCATACGGTCGCAAAGACTCCGCCTCCGGCGAGTATGTGGTTCGTGACAACAACGCTTATAATGGCGTTATCATGCGTGCACTGACCACCAAGATTTGGATTTATGACGATGTGGGTCCCAATCAACTGCGCACTTTCTCGCTACTGCCTTTGAACGTTTATGCCAACTGGATTGGTGAAGCGGTGGCCAAGCGATTGGCACTGGAGCCCAACGACCAATTCACGGTTTCGATTCTGGCTGCGGTTTTGTATCTGAATCTGTTTTGGACCGACGACGTCTCCAAGTCCCCGAGTGAGATGGATAAAACCTTCTTGGTCTCCACCATCACGCGCGGCCTGGGCTTCAAGGCCGATTCGGTGTACGACATCGCTCACGCGTGGGCCGGTTTGCGCAATGTGGAGGATTTCTGCAATGCTTGTAAAGATCAAACACAAAGCGTTCGCATGCGGGATCTGAACCCCACCACCCTCTTCGCTATGGTTGGTGGTTATTGGTACGGCAACAACGGCCGTGAATTGATTGCTGCCGCCCTGGAACACCCTCCTACCTGGATCTCTCTGTTGTGGCAGGCCATGACGGACCGCAGCTATAAAAATGCAGGTCTTGCCAAGATCCTTGAGCGCAGCACGTATAAGCGTCAAAGCGAGCAATTCAATATGGCTTTGGCCAATTTGGTTCGCCAAGACTGATCCATAGAACTTCCGCGGTTGAATCTGTAGAGCCGGGGAAACTTTGAGATCCCCGGTTTTTTAGGATACCACAATGAGCAACAGCTATAAAGTTCTGGGTGACTTCTTGCAAAAGCACGCGTATCAACACGTGTGGTGCACCCCCAATCAGGACAAACAAGCCATACTCCAGCCCGCCCGACTGACGCCGGAAAACGGGACCTGGAGCTCTTTTAGAGTCATGTGGAATACATTGCGATTGCCCAACAGCACCTCGCGATTCCATGTTTACCAAATCGGCCAAATCCATCCCATGTTGTTGGGCTTGGCTGCAAAACAAAACGAGTGGATTTCTGTAGCCGATGTTTGTGCTATGGAGAGTTTGGTGGTGGATTTGTACACCTCCACTGGCGTTCAAATCCATCGTTCTGAAGCATGGTACATGGTGACCAAAGACAAGAACCTGATCCTTGCTGTCCGCATTCCGAACAGCAAAAAGGTTCCGATCAATCTGAATACCGAACCACTGTACATTCGGCTTTACAGCAATGCTTACTACAACTCACTTCACGCTGATGGCGTCAGCGACGTGGTGTATGTAGAAGGCCGTTTGGTTGCGTCCAATCAAGATATTTTGGACATCCAAACGAGTTTGCTAAATTGGAACAATCGGCCTTACGGTAAGACTTATTGTTTTATCAACGGTTTTCGCGTCAACACCATCGACATGATCAATTCCCGTATCGGGGATTTGATTGAATTTGTCTATGATGGTTCGATCAAACAAGTGGTGTCTTTTGCAGTATCCTCACTGGATCAATTTGTATCCACTTTGGATGCTGCTCACAAATACTTGTTGCATCACGATGAAGTGACGGATACCATCGACTACATTGATGACGTGGATGTGTTCTTGATCAAGCCAGGCAGCAGCGATCGTTTCGTTGGTGTGTATTACCACAAAAACAATGAAACGGCATTGCGGATGGTCACGCACAAAGACTATTCGGTACCTGTTGCCTACCTGATGTCCTACGCCCAGCAAAGACCTGAGCTAGGCAGCAACGTCGACGAATTGACATTGCAATTGCATATCCGTAAATCGGGATACAACCGACCACTGATCCAGGAGCACAACCGAATCAGCCAACTCTACGAAATGGATGACACCGACGTGTATCGTGCCATGGTGGGTGTGGATTCAACGGTGAGTGTTTGGAGCGCAGCTGCTTTGGAAGCTAGCGGGTACACCGCCTTGATGCGTGCCAATCTCGGTGAGATTAGTCGACAAGGTGTTCAGGACGCTTACGGCTATAACGCATTGAGTAAATTGCTTGGAGACACACCATCCCCTGTCAAAGAGATGGGTGGGATGTATTACGTTGACGTGCCTGTGGGTTTGCAAATGTACTCCACAGGTTATGAATACGATGCTCAAGGCAAGTTGCTCGGATGGTACCCTCACACGACTGGGGCTGTCTATGTGGCTCGACATTCCGAAACCCGCATGGTGGAGATGATTTTTGGAACAGCTTCGGAAGGTTTTCAGTCCTATTGGGGGCAGATGACCCACCCTCTGGAGAGTGGTTTTAACTATCGCTATTACACCTGTGGTCGCTCTGGTGTTTTGATTGATGACCAATGGACGGACAAATCCAATTCGGGAGAATACGCTATCACTAATGGCGTGTTGCAGTGGTTGATCAACCCAATCAACACATACCCGATGGTTCGTGGTAACAAAAACCACATCACATACCAGTTGGATTATCTGGGTGTGGATGGGTTGTTTACATTCTCCCTGAGAGAGTTTCGCTACGACATCGGTGCCTATCGCGTCATGACGGTGCCGCCAGGAAAGATCGAAGTGTTTCTCAACGGACATAGCCTGATTGAGAAAATCGATTATTTTGTCAATTTTCCAAGAATCACCATCATCAACAAAGAGTACCTGGACGACCCGCAAAACAAGGCGCAAAAAATCGTTGTTCGAATGACTGGTTTTTCTACCAGTGACCTGAAGCACGAGGTGGTTCGTGATGTGGGCTTTGTGAAGTACGGTGTTTTGTCATTGAACAAACGGTACGATATTCGAGAAGACCGGGTAAACCGCATTGTTGTTGATGGCGCTCTTTACCGGTACGACGAACTGGAGTATGGCGAGCAGGATTTCGAAATACGTGTGGTGGATGCACGCAACGGTGCGCCTTATGCCATCACGGATATCGTGGTGCCGATGAACGATTACTTGAACACTTTGGACGAGCAGGTAGATCCGACCTATTCGCTCAGACATCGTTCACAAATCGTGGATAAAGAAATTTCAGACTATCTCACGCTGAAGTTACCAGAGAAAACTACTGATCAACCTAGCGCAATTGCGCAACGATACCAGGTTGTCAGTCCGTTTTTCTGTAAGATCATTTACGATCTGATCAGTGGTGCTTTGTGGGAGCCGGAATTTATCGAGCACTACAGCGATGACTACGTTCGAACCATGTGTGCGCCGTACGAGTATTTGCTTGAATTTGATCCTATCAAAGAAGGCCAAACACCCAGTTCTGATTTTGTTGTGATTCACGCACACAACCTCCCAACGTATTTGGAACTTGGTATTTACCAGTACAAATTCATCAATCGGGTTGCTGCTGTTTATGGTCAAAATAAAATCGACCTGTCATCCAATGTTCGTGTGGCTATTTTCGGCGATAACTGAAAAAATAGCAGCATAAAGAGCTAATTCAATTTTCCTGAAGAAACACTCTGCTTCTGATCGAATAAGGGTGTTTCTTTTTTCTAGGAGTTTTTTCAAAATGAGCGATCCTATTTCCACAGCAGGGATCTACGGCAGCGACGGCAAAACACCCATCTATAATCCGGAAGCCCGGTTTTCGGTGTGGTCCAAGTCCGAGCTGTTCATGGGTATGGGGACTGGTAGTCCTGGCGAAAATCGCTATGTACCCAAAGTCGGTGACTTGGTCATTGACATGGATCTTTTCCTACATTACCGTGTCGTGGGTGTGAACGCAGCCACTTTGGTGCCGCAATTGCAGGAAATGACACCCATTCGTTCTGGTGGTGAGATGACTGATGAGGACCTGCTTTTGGGCGTCGGTCCTGGGACTCAGAGCGATACGTACCGCATTTATTTGGACAAGAGCGTTATTCCTTACGCGTTGGCCGTGGATGCACGTTTGACTGTGGCTGGCACCATGGTTTCATACGCCCGTATTTTCCGTGGCGCAGATTTGACTCAACAAGGTCACGTCGTCAGCGGTTTTTACGATCCTGCCGGTAATTTGCTGGGTAACAGCATTCCGTTGGAACTCGTGGTGATGCCGGGTGGTGTGAATACATCCATCAAAACAGTGCCTGTTTGCTACACCATGGAGAACTTGCCGGACGGTGAAGTGGTCACAGCAGTGTTCTACTCCGATGCCGGGCACGTTGTCTCCAAGCGTCAGCTCTTGGTGGAAAACACTGCCTTTATTCGCAGTGCCAATCTTTCCACCAAATACATCACGGACATTTCTCTGGAATGCCCGTTCTTGTCATCCACGGACCAAACGCTGATCAATCTGCCGATCAACGTTTTGCTCAGTGGTGTGAACATGATGGGTGTTGTGCATTATTCCGATGGTTCTACGGTGCGCATGCCTGTCGATGGTGGTAAGTTCGCATTGCTTGGCATGGAAGGCTATATCGCAACCGTGGTGAATCAGCAAGTACCCCTGGTGCTGCGCTACCGCCTCTCGCCCGATGAAGTCATTTACGGAGCCGGCATTGGTGAGTTCGCCCACAAGTCCAAGAACTATCGCGTCAAGACAGCGCAGGCTGATGGGTCGTACAGTGTCAAACTCTACGGCTACCCGGTGTGGCGAAACGCTATCGACGGCTATCGCATGCAATGGTTCCTCTACAACGGCGACCGCAACGTGACATATGACGTTACTGGTCTGGTGGAATACTCGTCTTCGGGCGCAGCATTCAATCCTTTGGCCTATGGCGTTAATCAACGCCTGACCGTGGCTGTGAACCTGCAATCGGTGAATGGTGCCTACCGCGATTACCGTCACGTCCAAACCATGGACGTGATTCTTTGGGGTCCTGGTACGGATCGTGATGACAGCAACTGGACGATTGCTTTTGACATTGGCCAAAACCCAGTGTTCGGTGAAAACAATCACGGTGATCTGCGATTCATCAATGCAAACCTGTACCATTTGAACATTGGTTTGGGTGCAGCGAATATCGATGAATGGCTGGATCGACTGTACTATCGAACCAAACCACTGATCGATCAGTTCAAAGAACAGGTTCCTCCGCGTCCGACCCATTTCCGTTTGCGTTTTGGCACATTCGATCTGGACTACCAGATCGAGCAGTGGAACGAAACCCATGTGATCGGTAACGGCTTGAGCGACAATGGTACGTTGTTTGTGGAGTTCATCAAACGCACCCCGCTCAACGACATTCAACTCAGCGTCGCGGGTCTGCCTTTGTGGCAACAGATCTAAACGTTGCGACAGCATAAAAGCCTAGGGGATGTCCCCTAGGCTTTTATGACGCATTAATGGATGGCAGTCACGTACCGATGCGGTATATAGCCCATTTGACGCAACTGTTCGCTGGTATTGATATCTGCAGCCAACACAGCCTCTTGTGAACGAGATACCAGGCTCAAAACACCATGTCCTTTGTAAGGCGTTGCTTTGAAAATCAAAACGCCCTCATCGGCCTCGATGGTGAAGTGGTGAGTTTGTTTCAATGTGTCGATTACACACAGCAAAAACGTTCGCAAACATTCTGTCAATAAAACGTGGGAGAACTCTTCATCACTGAAGTAATCGTAAATGCGGTGCTGTGCTCGACGGTAAGTCAACCCAGCCTGTTTTTCCTGCGATTCCGGAACATACGAGTTGTCCAGATTGATGGTCAAAAATGAGTTGGTGTGGCAGCGTTCTTTGAATGAAAGAATCTCCAACCAAAATGACTCAGTTTCTTGGACTTGATATTCCACGAGAGTTTCTTGGTACTTTTTACCATAGATGAACTCGTAGATGTTTTGAATGTTTTTCTGAAGCAACTGGCACAATTCGGAGTAGTGATTGTGCGTAATGGCTTGAACAATCGGTAGAAAAGACTCAAGACTTCGGTTGCTGATGGATACGGAGGTGTTGGTGTTCATGATCAAAAAGCCCTACCCCCATGAATCGGTTACTGAACCATCGAGCCGGGGTGATTGCTGATATGGTTACGTGAAGCCAGTGCGATATGCAAACCCATGGTGTTCTTGCTGTCTGGCTCAGGAGTGATGGTGATGAAATAGGTCAAAGCATTGGATGTTTGTTTAACCGTATAGCCATCGCCTAAAGTTTTGAAAATCATGCGCAATGAGTCAACACAGCAAGGCAGTAGATTCTCAGCGTGATGTTCTTTGTTAGTTTCAGCATAGTTTTTCAAGGCATCGATTGCCCGCTCCATACTGACCACCATGCCTTCGTTGTTTTCATGGTGGAAAAACTCTTTATAAAACAACACGATTGCAATTTCTTTAACCACGCTTTGACGATGGCCGTAGGTGATGGCCTCAACGTAGGTCTGACTGGTACTGGCGATGTTTATGCACGATTGCCAATCAGTATTGAAAAAGTCAAACAATTTTTCCAGACACTTGATCAACACCAGTCTTTCTTTTGTTGATCTTTCAGGAAGCTCATTACCGAGTAAGTTCTGTAAGTGTTCTGATTTGTAAATCTGAGCGTTTGCGCCAGTGAGCTCAATGTTAAAGCCGTGTCTGGTCTCGATCATGATTTTTCCTAAATAGGGTTGTGATTGCTGTTTTGCAAAATATAACGTGTCGTAGTTTATATTTTATTTTACGCATATGGCTGAAAAATAAGCAAAAAAAAAATACGGCATAAGCAGAGTCACTTCCGAAGAAGTGACTCTGCTGCTACGCGGCCGAAGTAGGGTTTAGCCCAGAGACTTCATGGCCAGCTCGGCCAGGTGGTCTTTCACACGGCTGAGTTCGCCGCGCGGCTTCGTGGAGTAGGTGTTGATGGATGCGTTGATGGCACCGTAAGTGGTGATCGGCTCTTTGGTCTGCGGGTTGATGCTGTTCTTGGTGCGCTTGATAGACAGGCCCATGGTGTCCTTGCCCACCATCGGGATGGAGAGTTCGACCTGAGCAACGTCCTTGTGCTTCTTCATGTAGTCGATGCCCATTTCGCCAATGGCCAGGGCGCCGGCAGCCACGAGGTTGCTGTTGTACGTTTGCAGTTTCTTGACATCGTCTTCAGTGATGCCTTCGGGCAGCATGTCGACGTAGGTACCTTCCTTGATGGTGGCCACGCCGTTTTCACCAATCTTGATCAGGCCTTTGAGTTGTTTGGCCAGTTCTTTGGTGTCTTCTTTGATGTCGGTGGTGCTCATTTGCATTTCCTTTTTTGCTTGATGAGAGTGGTTGGAGAAAACGAGAAAGAAGTGTCGGATTAAACCGATCACCAACGCCGCTGGCGGGTGTCAAAGCGATTGTCGCTGTATTCACCTTGCCTGCGGTATGGGGCGCGGTCACCCCGATCACCGTAGCGTCCTTGAGGAGCTGCGGAGAAGTCTGTCACATCCTGGCTTGCAGTTTGTGACGTAATCGGTACGTATTGAGCTCGCTTCAACACGTGTTTGGTCGCCAGACGTCCGGTAATGTTCACGGACTCCAACGGAAGCTCTTGACCGTGTTCATCCTTCTTAGGGACGAGCATTGCTTTGACTTTGCTCAAACCCATCAGAACGAAGTACTTGCCGTTGTACGAGTACAGAACGATCTGTTTTTGATCGTCATTGAAACTCTCTGGCAACGCGACTGCGGCGAGAAAGTTGGCATCCAGCTCTTCGCTTTTGATACAGATCCTGGGCATCCCGTTGATCGAATTGCGAAGCGTCTCGATGATGTACTCGTGATTGTTGAATGTAAGCACCGGTGGTTTCTGGGACATGGTTCCTCTGTGAAGGGTGAGTGAGACATTGGTTTTTCAATGCATGAAATAGTTAGTGGGTAGTAATTTTTGGCATTCTTCACCACACCACTAGGTCTATAGCGAGTTTGTGATATGTGTGTGAAAAATCTTTGATTCCATTCATCTCGGCATAAAAGGCCTGGGGATCATCCCCAGGCTCTCTATGCGCTCAAACGACTTACCAGCCTTTCCATGCTGGCGCATTCGCAAATGCGCTGATGGTCTCACTGTCTGCCTGCCAACCCATGGTCCGGAACAATTCGGTCGCGGTGAGACTGACCGATTCCTGCGCCACAGGGCTTTGAGCATTCATTTTGATCCCGCGTTCAATTTCACCACGGCTGAACACCAGCTCTTCGTGATTTTCCAGTGAAGGCGAGCGGAATTTCTCAGCCACCGCAATCCCTGGTTCATTCACGTAGTCAAATGTGACAACAGTGCGCAAAATGCGTTTGACAACACCGCGATCCACAAAATCGTCCGTGAATGAGCGAATTGAAAAACACACGTTCTCTTTCGGGTTTTTCAAGGAACGCTCGAGTACATGGCCGAACGGACCAGCGGGAGCGACTTTGGAGATGATGGCGATCACCGGACGACCGTTCTCGTCCTTGATACGGTTGAAGTCCAGAAACATCTCGGCGTGATGGCAGCAAACCTGCTCCTCATGGATGGAGAGCACGCGGTGTGCAAAATCATCCATGCTCATACCGGGTTGTTTTTTGGGATGTCCGTATTCCCCGCGCAATGCACCGCGTTTGACACGACGCATCAGTTGGCTGGACGATTCGAAGAGTTCCTTGGCCTGCTCATACACGTAGTACTGGCCTGCCGAGTTGAACATGTTCAGAGCACCGACCACCATTTCATAGTAGCCGTTCTCGTCCTGTTTGAGACTGCCGACCTTGTTCGTACCGACAAGGGATGTGCAGCCGAAACGAATGGAGTTCATGATTTTCTCTTGTTGTGTTTATTAATTCAAAACTTTGATCCACCGTCATAGGGCCTAGCCAATCCCAGATCGATCATCTGTTGATTGACGTGTAAACCTTCTTCGGTGTAAAAGTCTCCCAGGTAATAGCCCCATTTGCTGATTTTGGAAGAAACCATTCTCAGGGACTTACCCAGCACGAGCTGACCCAAACCCGCTTTGGCTTCGTTGTATCCGGGCCGACCGCGTTCTGGCGTATCGATGCCCGTGAGACGAATGCGTTGTTTGGTGTGTACTTTGAAACCCAGATCGACAGAAACATCCACTGTGTCCCCATCAACCACATTGTCTACATTGACTTTGTATTCAAACATAGCGATACCTTAAGCACGCAACAAGCTTTCAATTCGCTCGGTGCGCTCCGAAGGAGAAACCAAAGCAGAGACGATGCCGTCTTGCATGTAGGAACCAGCCAACTTGTTTGTGGTGTTGGTTGCCGAATACACCACACTTTTGAGTGGAATGAATGCGGGTGGTTTCTTACGGAGGTCTTCCACAGTTTTGACGGATTGGCGATAGTACTGCGTGCGGTCATCGGCGCTGCGTGAGATCATGCTCACTAGCAGTTCCGTCACCTCATGATCTCCACCGATGTTCACACCACCATGTTTTTTGGCTGTGTCGAAAATCTTGGCGAGTTCCGTGTATCCGAGGTAAAACGGAACCCGTCCTTTGGCAAAGACTTCGTCGTAAATTTTGTACGGGATTTGGTTGTTCTGCACCAAATTTACGTTCGGGATGACGGTTGAGCCTGCCCGAAAGACGAACTCGTAGTACTCATCGCCATCGACCATGATGCGGTTGACCGTTGTGGGGTCAATGCGCAAAATAGTGTTGACCAGAGAAACTGCGCCGTACTTGCCTTCCATGACCAGGAGGTAGATTCCCACAATGTGGGTCTCCACGCTTACGCTGGCCATGCCGCGTTCTGAGAAACGCACCGGCAGGTAAATGGCGCAGTCCTTTAACGTCACCAGTCGACCATCCTCAAGCTCGCGGAGATGGGAGCGAACGTATTGGGGGTCGCGAATAAGACCTTTGATATCCACACCCATTCTCCTTTGAATTAACGGACAGCGTTGTCCACTTGAAACTGCGATGAAACCCAGTGGCTGATGTACGAAATCGCGCTGATAGCAGCAGCTTCACGCACATCCACGTCCGGGCTGTGTTGTTTGACTTGGTTGATGCCTTCGAGAATGCGGTATGCATCGGTCTTGTGGAACATGCTGGAGCACAGCAGTCGCAGACACAATGCGTACAGATCCTTGACTTCATCTTCACGCACGCCGGCCAATGCATCATTGAACAGCTTGTTGACCATTTGACGGTCCTGCATCGGCACCACATCGACAGAGACGTCACGCATGATGCCGTCGAACTCGGTGCGAATGACCATTTTGGCAGTGTTGAAACGCTTGTTGGCTTCCAGCGTACGGCTGAGCATCACATGGCGATCCCAGATGGATTTGAATTCTTGATTATTTTCAAGAATCTCATTCACAGTGACGCGCGGACGGAAAGACAGCACGTTGCCAAAGAGAATGCAGTGGTCACCACCACCGTCCAGAAACTTGCGGTACACCTGTTCATTGACCGTCACTTTTTCAGTGGTGTATGAACGAACCAGAATGCCGTTTGTTTCATCACGCTCCATGCGTCGCATTTCATGGATCAGGCGCAACGCGCACTGATTGCGCAGACGAACCATTTCAGCTTCGTAGGCTGCGGCAGACATGTCAACGCCCTCGGGCGGATTGTCCCACAGCTTGCGAGTGATCAGGAAACCAACCAGCGCATAGTCCAGACCGAGATTGATCTCGTTGAACAGATCCCAAATATGGCGGCCGCTGCTTTTCGGCGTAAACAGGTCCATGTAGATGTTGAAGAGCGTATCACCGCCCAGTTTTTCCACATACTGAGTGATGGCTTCATCCAGACCAGGTACGCCGCTTTGGCAATAACCAGCAATGGTCACGGCATTGACTTCAGCGGAGAAACCCATACCGGCAGCGTAGTTGTCGGTGACCACGTCGGTAGCACGCATGAAGGAGTCGACCAGAGACGGCTCGTACATGGGGGCCGGCAGTCGGTAAACTTCGACTTCCAGCTGGGTCATGTCTGAACGCATGGCTTCTTCCACAGCGGGAGCCACACGCTGCACCAGATCGTCCACCGTGGGTGCCACCACAGTGCGGGCAAAAGACAGGTGACGGGTCACCGCTTCAGCCACCTCCGTCACCACCTCATCCAGATGCTGGCTGTGCAGCACTGCACCGCTGACGGTGTCGACTTGGTTGGTGTAATCGGCCAGCAAAGACAGATTCACCTGATGGGTGCCGCGACCACCACTGATGATGTTTTCATCGGTATATGAAACTTCGGCCAGCTTGGCCAGTACTGAACCACCTACTGGACGCACGATGAGATTGCGTGCATCCAGCATATTTGCGAGCGGCTGAGCGCTCTGAAGAGCTTGCAGGGACAGCATTGTTATTCTCCGAGTTCTTCGCCAATTTTCTTTTGGAAATTCGATTGAGCGATTTGGTGGATCATGTCTTTGGACAGCGGGGAGCCGGCAAAAGAATTCGCGACTTCTTTACCAACCACTTGCTCAGACACTCGCGCCACCAGCTCAGCCGCATTGCCGAGTGTGACGATTGTCGTGAGGGTCATCATGTTTTTCACGGCAATGTTCCTTCATGAAAAATCAAAAACAGCCTATATTTTACCGACTGCAAAAAAGAAGAAGAGTAAGGAGTGAAGTCCAGTCTCGTAAACTGGTTGGCTTCACTCCTTACCCACGGGTTTATGATCGATAGGCCTTGACAGCCTCTTTAGCGATCACGTTAAGTAGTGTGGTGGTCGTGCCGATAAGGAATGCGCTAAGCACAATCCGGTTGTCAATCGATGAAGCGGAAAACACCGCATCGATGTCTGTACCGGACTCTGTTCGAATGTTGTTTTCAAACACTCGACCAAACACAGTCTTCATCTGATTGGCGAAAACACCTTTATCACCCACGCCAGCAGGCACATCAGAAGTGATGTAAATTTGAATGGCTGCAGTGTCCAAAGCCAAAGGCTCGTTCTCTACACGGTAGTTGTCATCCACCGCACCATTGAAGGCAGTTTTACCCACCGCATTGTTGCGTTTGATCATGGCGGTATCAGATACATCGGCCAATGCCCGAAGGCTTGTGCTCATGTCTTCTTTATCACCATGATAGTAGACTTCAATCCGCTCAACCCGTCCACGAACCTTGGCCTGGGGAGACTGGGCTCCCAGAACTTTCAGCGTGTCCAGAGTTTCCTGATCCAACAAAGAATTGTTGGAACTGACAGCATCTTCAATCAAGCATAGAATACTCTCGTACTCCATCTTGTCACCCACTTCCACCAGGTTGTGAATTTGCTGATCGAAGTTCACCACAATGGTTCGCATGGTGGTGGTTTTGGTTGTCATGTGACCAGCCAGTCTGCGTGAGATGGAGCTGGAGTCCTCCAAAGTGTCAGTGGATTCCATCAATACCGTTTTGGCAGTGACAGAAGATTTCCAAATAACTTGCTTTGGATTGAGCACATCAGGTTCAAAGAAGCCAGTGTTGTAAGCCAGCGTATCGCCTTTGCTGAATGTGGATCCCTGCTTCAGAGGCGTGACGATTTCGTGAGGAATCACCAAACCAGCAGCCTTACCGTACCGTCGACCCAACTCTACACCAACGCGCTCTTTGCTGTTTTCGTATTCAACAATGATTCCGTTTTTGTTGAGCTGGATCACCTTGCCGGCCTCTTTTGCAGCAGCATGGAAAAGATCACCTGTTCGCGCACCCAGAACCTGTTCGTACCCGGTACGAACTTGGGCCTGGTGATAGCCTTCGCATGAAATTCCGTGACCGTGTTGGATGGAGATAAAGTTGACTCGTTTTGAATCATCTCGATCAGCCCCCACCGACAGTAGCGCGGATGTGGAGAACAGGGCTGTCGCTCCGGTCTTTCCTATTTCATACCGCTTGGATGTACCGCGCAGTGAATTGAATTGTGGATCCGCACTTAGGTAGGTGTTGATTGCCACATCAGAAGAGTCCACCGTAGCTTCAGAAATCGTACCCATATCGTTCTTGTGGTAGGCGCGTGTGCGCTTGACCATCGAACGACCGGCCCGACCTCCTGTTCCTGCAAAGGTTACTGCCTCAGCTTCCTTCAAGTTCTGAATGGGGTTGATCTCCATGTTTTGGTTTTTGGCCGGATCTTCATTGATCGCAATCCAAACAGCGTACGGATTCATCTCCAGTGGTGCTGTTGCTTTGTTGGAGCGCGCATTGTGAATGCGTACCGACTTCACCAATTCACCATAGAGGATGCCGGAGAAACGCTCGTATCCCTTGATTCGCATGAAGGCTGGATCCAGCTCATACGGGTGTTGATCGGTAGTGAGCATCTCGCCACTGCGAAGCAGCAATTTGGCAAACTCCACAGGCTCGTTCATCTGCTCCAGAAGATCTTTGGTGATTGGATCAATGAACATTTGGTTCAACAAATCCAGTTCACGCAAATACCTCACACCCAGACCACTGTCTTCGAGAACGTTGAAGTACACGTCTTTGCGACTGAACTCGTGCGCGTTGTATGCGTACGTTGTTTTATCGTAGTCACGCCAGCCTGCCAAAATCATGGTGGCTACCACATCGTCTCGAGAGAAAATCCATGCCTCGTCCTGGAACACAATAGCCCATTCATCAGGCGCCATTTGTGATCGTTGACCGGCAGGGACAATGCGTGGATTAACTTTCAAAATCTTGATCAGATTGTCCAGACCCACCAAGTAACCCAACACCACGCCCAGAGCAATCGATTTACCGAAAACTCTGAGATCTGCAAATTCAATCGGCGATTTGTGACTGCGGATACCAAGAATATCTTCGATGCTTGGCAATGCTTCAAGTGTGTTACCGTTAGGAGATCCAATGACTTTGTACAGATCGCCATTCTTACCCATCACCATTGCTTGGCCGGACTCAGACATACCCACCAAGAGGTTACCGCCTTCTTCCAACCCCTGCAGCAACGCTGCGTCACCCAACATAACCTCGCGCCGTTTGATTTCAAAACTCATCTTCCAGCGAGTACCATCGATGTTGAGGGTAAAGCTACGGAAGCCTTTGGCAATGGTGGTGTACAGTTTCGGAGCAGGTTCTTCGTGAGCGAACGCATACCCTGGCAGCATGTCGGTGATGAGATCATTTTCACTCAAACCGATGAGCATGATGGAGTCTCTCAACCAGCGACCGTAATCGTTGGCTTTCTTTTCACTGCGGCTAACAAAGATTTTGCCGTAGTAACTTGTCAGAGCCACTCGATCAGGCGCTACTTTGCGAATAGGCAGATCACCTCGTTGTTTACGGGTACGATAGCTCACACCGTTGACTTTGAAAGTACCATCAGCCTCGACTTTCGGGATACGGAAACGCAACGTGCTGGTGGCGCCCTGCAGGGGCTTGACCTTGACCACGTAACTCTTGTACGCGATCGATACGTCTTCGTATTCCTCAACCTGATAATCTTGGACAATGATGCCTGCATTTTGCAAGTTCAGCACCATGGCCGCAATGTCTCGCTGCATCACGTCTTTAACGTAACGCTCGTCAAACACCATCAACGATGACTTGAGCATGCTCTTGTCAATCACTGTGCTCTTGTCAGGCAATGAAGGCGACTCTTCGATAGTCAGCTTTTCTTTGGGGATTTGAATGAATTTATCCAAAGTGGAACCATCGGGCGCCACAATGGTTTTGTAAGTACCGGCAGCCTCCAGATACTTTCTGTATTCTGCCGCCGACAATCCACCCGCGTCAGCCAAAGCATTGCATTGTGCAACCACTGCATCTTCCAAAGAACGTCCTTTGGGAATCACAGTTTCGATATCGAATACTTCTTCCTCATTGTCTCCATTGGCTGTGGCGCCAATGTTTTCCAATGTTTCCAAATCAGCATCAATTTGGGCATCAAACTGGGGAAGATCTTCGATTTCTGTGGGTCCAGCAAATTCATCGCTGGGAGGGACATAGTTGTCTTCTTCATCCAGATTGCGATCGAGTCCGGAAACATCGCCCGCATCTGCAGTCGATGCATTATTGCCTGTCGGTATTGAGGCGCCAGAATCATTTTCGGCATCTTCGTCAACAGGATCTTCGACCTGACCAGTACGTGCTTCGAACAGACCCATGACCATACGCAAGAAAAGTTTTTGCATACGGTCGGCAGGAAAACCCTTGTCGTTCAGATCAGGATTTTTCTCCAACTCTTCTTTGGCTGGTTTGCGCCAGGCATTGAGTTGACCCAGGTTGACCACAAACCAACGGCCTGACTCGCGAAAGACAAAGTTGATACGATCCAATTTCTTGATATCGATTTTGTCAATCAACGACTTTGAGCGATGTGCTCCCAACCATTCCCACATTTGAAGCAGGATGATGGTGGTCTGGTCTGAGAATATGCGAGCGGTGCGTTGATCCAGATTTTTCTCAGCCATGCGCAGCTGAGACAGACTCGGCAGAATCTGAGGCAAATCAAATTCAATGAATTGATGCCGATCAGTCTGTTCCGCCAGATACGCTACTTTGTCAAACACCGTAGCTAGCAGGTTGTGCCAGCGATGGTGACTGGTGTAGTAGTTACGCATGTATTTGTACAGCCGATGGATATAGCTGTAGTTATACACCACGATTGACAGTGGATCGCGCGTGGCGCTTTCCAGTGAACGCATCGGGCGAAACTTGGGATTCTTCACCCGATGGTTACGTGAAATGCGAGCAATGTCCATGGGCAGTCGACGAGGATTACCCAGCGTGCTTGTCAGATCAGACACTGTTTCGATGTGAAACATCTTTGAGGCATTTTTCAAAGCGTTTTCACTGTCCAGTGGTCCATCATCCAGAGGCCCTGTACCCAGGTAATGGTACAAGGCGTTGCGTGGCAGATCCAAAAGCTCCAGACGTGACAATGGCGGTTTAACCATTTGGTCTGGTCGGCGAATGCCGTGTTTTCGATAAAAGACAGGATATTGTTGGATCATTTCGGTCAAACCTTCAGGCGTCCCCGGTCATGTTTCGCAAAACCAATTCCACGGTATGGACGTCTGTACTGTTGATGAATCTTCCGTCAGTACCTACATAGGCCCGACGACTTCTGAAATAGTTCTCACATTCTTCAATAGCTTCTTGAGAGTAAGCGACTTGATAGGAGCTTGTGTCACCATCGAAGTCAGCGCCCAGGCGCGCCAGACGCGAAGGATGCGGGATCAGTGAATTCACAAATGCCGAGCCTTGTACTGGGAATTCGTAAGCCATGGCTTCTTCACCCATAGGCTCCCACTGATCATTGAGCTGCATGCGCTTTTCCGATTTCAGGGTCACTCGCAAATGCGTGCGGCTGGGGTAAATAGAGCCAATACCGGTGATGGGGTAACGAGTTACCAATGCCGGATAGCTGTTGGCTTTTTGGTACACAGCGATGTAGAACAATTCGGCCAAAGTGATCGGCTTAACATCACGGCGACTGCGATTGGCAGGCACTTCATCAATGTCGTGCAGTACTTTGAAAGTGTTGTCAGGACCACGGTAAAGCAACGCCACGTAGCGACCATCGATTTCCAGAGGTACATCTCGAATGCTTTCTTCTTTGAAAGAAGTGATTACGCGCTCGATACCTTCGTTGGTCGCCCACTGGTTGTAGTAGCGGCTGTGCAACAATACCTCTTCGGCTTTCCAGGTTTTCTTGTTAATCAAGCGCGCAGGCTGATTGATGTCTGGAAAAATGGATTCCAAGAAACGTCGTACTTGGAAAATTGTCACAGGCAGTGTGGCTTTGAGATACTGGTACAAACCCACGATGGTGGAGTTGAAATCAGGGTTGCCTTTATCACCCAAGTAGGGGACAGAGGTATCCATGGCTGTGATCACATTTCGAGTACCGTTGAATACTCGTCGAGACGCCCATTTGCCCAACAACAGCTTTTTCTTGCCTTCGATCAAAGATGAAAGCATTTGGTAGATGTTGTTGAAAACCAACTGCATCTGATAGCGCGGACCATTCAGCGTTTCGATATGGTTCTTTACCGTTACGGTGTTGATGGTGTTAGACAGCTTGATCAGTCGGCGGTATTCCGTATTGATCTCATCTTCACTGATGCGGTTGTGTTTGTCAATCTCTAAATCGCGCAGTCCTGCTGGAAGAACGACGATTTTGTCAGTCAGTGCTCGGTCTTGGTATTTCTTGACGAGTTTTACTGCTTGCTCACGATTGATGGATGATGTGGTGCCGAAATCAATGTCGTTCCAATGTTGGATGAAAAAGGCATAGCCAGTATCACCATCGATAACAGAGGCTTTGACAAAGTCCTTGAGCTCGTCGTCCCAACGAGCATAGGCTTGGCCGGACAGAATGTCTCCGTACAGACGTTTCATCTTAACCAAGACGTTGAAGATGACCGGATGCATGATCGGTACTTTCACGTCAATATAAGAGAAACGGTAATTGCGTCGTTCGTCCCCGACACGACCAAAAATGGAAGTGGAGAACAGTCCTTCTTCGGAAAAGTCGGAAGAGCCGCCTTCGAAGATGTCCAGCTTTGTAACAGGTTTAAGGTACTTCAACCTCTCCGGAGTCAGCTCCAGCAAAAAGATGTTGAACGGTACGTCGCTTGGTTTGGCCATTGTGCGTCCTTTTGGCGATACAACTGGGTATGTATTGAATACAAAAAATGAAGAAATTGTAGGTTTTGTCTAAGAACACAATCGATAAATATGTTCTTAGACAAAACCTATGAGGCGCAGCAAATTAAAGTTGCCATTGTATTACGGGGGATGTTCTATTTTTTTATCAAAATGGAGCGTCTTGTTGCTCGTTAATGGATCTCTTTGCAGAATTAGGATTTGCCCATGGCAAAGAAAAATACACAAAAATACGTATCGAATAATTTCGATATCGATAGCGATCTGGATATTCCTGACTTCGATTTTGAAGCTGGAGAAATCAGTGGTGATCGCAACCCCGTTACCACGGTGGCTAAGGCCACTTTGAAAGGTGCTTCCGAAGCAGTGATCAACCCGAGCGTTATTCGCTCGACCATTCGAAAAACCATGCCCAAAGAGTATGGTGATGCCATGGAGCTGGCCGATGAGGCTGCAAATTCCATGCGCTCGCTATACGATACCGCGGCTAAGGAATTTCGTCCCGTTGCAAACGATCTTAAACGCATCACCGGCAAAGTCATTCCCAGTGTGGAAGGCGTCTTGCCTAAGAAGATTGCGGACTCACTGAAAAAGTGGTCTAAAGGTGAAGAGCGTTATGGCGTGGACCTCAGTGCGCAGAGGCAAAGAGATGATACAGTTCTCATGGAGCTGGGTCAAATCTTCAAAGCCCAAGCCGAGGTAGAGGATAAAAAATCCAAATCTGAAGAACGTCGAGAACAATTCCAACAAGGCATTGATCAGATTCGCCACCGCGATCAGATCAGTCAGCTTGACTCGATCCGCATCGGTATTGACCGACTGACGACGTATCAGGACAATGTGTTGTCCAACTACCAGAAGAAATCTCTGGAGTTGCAATTCCGTCAGTATTTTGCCACGGTCGATATTCTGGAAGTCCAGAAAAAGCAAGCCGCCGATATCGACACCAAGCTCCAAGGTATCATGAAGAACACGGCGATGCCGGAGTTCGTCAAGATCAATGAGAGTGAGCGGTTCAGTGAATTGGCTCGCAACAAGTTTTACTCGGACATCCGTGATAGCCTGTTCGGTGATCAAGATGGTGCTGAATACATCAAGAAGTTTTTCAGCAACATCCGAAAGTCTCTGACCGAGAAGATTCAAAATACCGCCCAAAGCATGCAACAGGTCACCTTTGGCCTGGACATGATGACGGATGGTGCTTCTGATGGCATGGGTCCGTCCAAAGCAGAGATTGTGGGTGGTCTGGCTGGCAATCTGGCAGGCAATTATGCTGTTAAGCGCGGACAAGACTATCTGAAGAGGAAACTCAAAGACAACCCCGCTCTTGCCAAAGGCGCTGAGAATATCTCGTACCGCATCAAAAACTCTGGTCAGTTGATGGATGATTACTTCAACGACTACGATAACAATTGGGGTGCGTTTGAAGGCTTGCGCCAGTTCTTGGATGAGAACCGTCCTGGTGTGGGTCCTGCAGTATCGATGGATGCAGATTCCTTGGGAATCATGCACAAGCCCATGCCCTTCACACGGGCAGCTAGTAAATCGATCACCGAGATCATTCCAGGCTTTCTGTCGAGAATCTATCGTGAATTGCAAGTCATCCGTACAGGTGATGAGTCGGTTGGTCTGACTACCTATGATTTCGAATCAAACAAGTTTGCTTATGAGAAATCGATAGGTTCCAAACTTCTGGGGGGTTTGGCCAGTGAAGATAACCGAAAGATGGTTAAGGAGCGTCAAGATGAACTCCTGAAACTGGTTGACCCCGATGGTAAGTTGACTGCTGAGCAACGAAAGGCTGTCAGTGATCAATTTTTGCGCATGTCATTGCGCAGACAATCCACAGATGCCAGAAATTTGGCCGATAGCTACACCTGGCGCAAAGCAGGTTCTGGCTCTCATCAGATTGCCGACATTTTTGCCCAGCTGATGGAAGTGGGTCCGGATGGCAAACGCGGCGATTCGCTCGAAGCCATTCGCAATCAAAATCGTATCTCCAACGCTGTGCGTGGATTGACTCAAGGTATCAGTGACCCCAGGGCACAGATCCAAGAAATGATCAATGCTGGTCAGTACGATGTATTGCGCAATTCCGGATTACTGGATGACGACAATCGCGTTTCTTTGGAAAATTTGGCGCGCGTCCTTTCCGGAGAATCGTTGGACAGTATTTCCAAAAACGACAATGCTGCTTTGGCCGGCAAAGGTGGTTTTCGCACCGCCAAGCCCAGAGTATTTTCAAAAAGTATTGCGCGGGTAGAAAACACTGCATCGATTTCTCAAGACGAAACGACTGCCAAGCGATTGGCTGAATTGCAGGATTTGATCAAAGAACCCCCAACACTTGGTTACGTTAAAACCATTGCCGAGATGGTCACACGTATCGAAGAACGACTGGGTCGTGGTTTGATGGTGTATGGTGACACCACGGGTCGATTGAGTTTCGATGAATTCACCGGTCCTCTGAAGCCTGACTGGATTACCCAGCAATTGGGAAAAGTCAAAAAGAAATGGTCCGATGTTTCTCTGGGTGATATCGGCGAAGGCATTCGCAATACCGCCCTTAAAGGACTCGCCTACGGTCGTCGCAAGTTCAGAAGTTTGTCCGATTACGCCAAAGGCGCATACAGTCGTGCTCGAGATGTGCTGGGTGATAGTTTGCAAAAAGCAGCCGACAAAATGGGAGACATTTATGTTGGCGATGAACTCACACCTAGGCTCACTCGTGCCAAGATGTTGGCCGGTGAATACTTCGATCAAGCGACCGGCAAACCCATCACGTCGCTGCTGGATATCCGTGGCGTTGTGGTTGATAAGGCCGGCAACGTTATTTTGTCCATAGAAGATCTGAAGATAGCCAAACTGCGTGGCAAGGTAACCGAGTATTTGAAAGACAAAGTCAAAGGGATTGGTGAGCTGGTCTCTAAGGCTGCGATGTATACCGGTGGTCTTGTTAAAGGCTTGTATGGTCAAATGCTCACCGGCGCCATCATGGGCGTTCAGTTGATCAAAAAGCATTTGCCACCTTACGACGTCTATGTCGCAGACCAGATGGATAAGCCTGTTCTGTACGCGACGCAATTCCGACTCAACCAGTACTTCTCACAAAAGACGGGTGAGCCGCTTCGTCACCCCAGGGACATTGATGGCCCAGTGCTTGATCGTGATGGAAACATCGTGCTCACTGAAGAAATGATTCAGAAAGGCATTGTGGATCGCCACGGAATTGCGGTATCAAATGTCGTGGGGCGCGCTATCAATAAAGCCAAGAACATGGCTTTGGCTGGATTTGGCTTACTCAAAAAACTGGGATCTAAAGCCAAAGACATTGCATTCGGTGCTTTTGCATCCATTGGTGAATTGTTCAAAGGTCTTTTCAAGGGATTTTCCTATTACGGTGAGCGCTACGTTGAGATCAATAAAGATCAACTGGATGTTCAGCTGGAGATCCTGAAGGTTCTTAAAGAACGTTTGCCAAAACGGGCAGTGGGTGATACCGATGGCGACGGTGACCGTGAAGGTTCTATCGAAGACATCGTCAGGCGTCGACAGGCAGAGAAAGAGGCTAAGGCCGCCAAGCTCAGCGAACAAGCGGCAGCCACCGCAAACGGTCAAGCCGCTGGCGGTGCTGGTATCTTTGGTGCGCTGTCTGGTCTGATCAAGAAAAACACCGAAGCTGTTGAAGAAGCAGCGGAAGCTGCGGATGGCGGGCTTCTCGATGATGCGGCGGATATCGCAGATATCGCAGATGCCGCTGGCGATATGAAGCGCGGCGGTCGTGTCCCTAAAGCTGGCAGAATGGGTAAATTGGGCCGTCTTGGCGGTATGGCCAAGGGTGCGGCATCAAAGAGCTGGGGTCTGGCTAAGGGCGCTGGTCGATTTGCTGCAAATTCGGCTGGTCGTGTATTTGGTTTGGGCTCATTGCTGGGTGGTGTCGGTGGTAAGTTGGCTGGAGCTACTGGGCGAGCTGCTTTGTGGACCGCCGGTCGCGCAGGTAGTCTTGCTTTGGGCGCTGGTAAGCTGGGTGCTGCCGCTCTCATGCACGGTGGTACGGTTGGCGTTGCTCGCGCCGCTGCTGCAGCATTGATGGGGTCGTTGTTTTCACCCATCAGCCTGGCAGCGTTGGGATTGACGGCAGCTTATTACGGCTACAAATACCTGACTCGCAAGACGTTGGAAACACTGAACAAAGTTCGCTATGTTCAATACGGTTTTTCCAACAGCGACAAAGACCACGTTCAGACTATCTTTGAATTGGAAGATAAACTTGAACCCCATGTAAATCTGGAAGGTGAGAAGGCCAGCATCAATGAAGGCAAACTCGATCTGAAAGACATCATGAAGCCTTTCGGCATCGATGCCGAAAACCGAGAGGGTTTGAGTGATTGGTCATACTGGTTCCGCGAACGTTTCCTACCCGTCTACTTGGCACACAAAAGCGCATTGGCAGCAATCAAACCAGAGTTGAAAATTGCCGATGTCGATAGTTCCAAGTTGAAGCCGGAAGAGAAATTGAGATATCTGGGTGCCGTTGAACTTCCAAACGGCCCTTACGATCGAATGATTTCTCCGTTCAAGGATCTTGAGCGCTTGGTCTCTGATGGTCGGGCAGTTCAGGCCCAGATTGAGATAGCCAGAACTGAGATTGAAAAAGATGCCAAGAATGGTAAAGCCGGTACAACCACTGCAGCTGCCGCAGCTACAGCAGGTACTGCGGCAGCTCAACTTGCAAAAGGTGATGCTGCAGATGCGACTGCGAAGGCTGATGGTTCGGGTGCTGTTGCGGCTGCTGGTCTTGCCGGCCTCGCTGCCGATCTGAACAAACCAGCCACCACGATGGATGCTGGTGCAAAGGTAACAGCACAGAGTTCGGTTTCGGCGGATTATCTATTCACTGGTGACAAAGGCCAGCTCGATGCATTGACCACCATTCGTTACAAGACCTACGGTCTGACGACAATGGATGCTGAAAAGGTTCGGGCTTTGCGTTACTTGGAAGTGTATGTTGAGCGCAACACCCAGTTTGATAAAGACGGGGCAAGATATGCGCAAGATGTAGAAACGTTGCTGGAAGTAGTTAAAGTTCATTTCGGAATTTCCGGAGCCCGTTCACCGCGCGGCTATAAATGGATCACCTGGTTCCGTGCCCGCTTCCTGCCTGTTTTCTTGAACTTCGCCACGGCTGTGGAGAAGGCCACCAAGAAAAAGGATATTGTTGACGCAGAGCGAGCACTGACGCCGGAACAAGCCATCTCTGTTGCCTCGGCAATCTATTCAACCACCACCGTCTATAACGGACGCAACACTTCGGTGTGGAACGTGGTTGACGATTCGCCTTGGGACGGATATGCGTTGAACTCTAACGAGAAATCCATTGAGCTTAATCTGGAAGCCTTGAAAGAAACTGCTAAGGCGGTGATTCGTGGTGAACAGAAATCTGCCAAAATCAATCAGCAAGTTTCTGACAATCGCAAGAAAGCGGTTGAAGCAGGAACCATGCCTGATAACAAGGTCATGTCGGAAACCGCAGGTGGCGCAGCAATTGTTTACCGTAAACCCCCAGGGTTGACGCAAAAACAGATTGCACAATCCAGTGTGGATGGCAATAATCGACCAGAAGCCATGCGTAGCGATGGCGTCAACGTCCGTGGTAAGGGTGACTTCATGACTGGCGTTCCAGTCAAACATCCTGGCGCGGGTACTGGCGGCGATATCAACGCATTGCCCGATATTGGCACCAGTAATGGGTGGCAGGCGGTTCGTCCGTTGCTCCTGGCTGTTGCTAAGATGACGGGTGTGGATCCAAAAGTGTTGGTGAATATGGCTGCGATTGAATCTGGATTCAATCCACTGGCCAAGGCAGGAACTTCCTCAGCAACTGGCCTGTTCCAATTCATCAATAGTACCTGGAACCAACAGCTTCGTGAACATGGTAAGAAATACGGTATTGCGATCGGAACACCAGCGACTGATGCACGCGCCAACGCATTGATGGGTGCTGAATTCATCAAGAGCAATATGGAGTATCTCAAGAGAAGCATCAAGCGTCCATTGACGAACACGGATGTTTACTTGGCACATTTCCTAGGCCCTGCGGGTGCGGCGAAATTCCTCTCCATGGATCCAAACACACCGGCAGCGAGTGTGATGCCTAAAGAAGCTCAAGCGAACTACAACGTATTTTTCGACAGAAGCGGACGCATGCGTACCGCTGGAGAAATCTACGCGCACTTCACCAAGAAGATGGAAAAACAAGGCAACCAATTCGGCGTCAAAGATTCCGATTTTGGCAGTTCATCCATGGTGGATGCCAAGGACAGTTTGGCACCAAATGAAAGTGTTGTTCCGAACAAGCCATCGACTCAGGCTGCTAAAGCGGTTACGGATGTGGCAGCAGCACCCATCAAGACCTCGGCAGCGCCTTCTGTCAATGGATCGCCGATGCCCGTGCCTGGTGCGGCTTCATCTATGGTTCAACCCACCAACAGTTCTAAACCTGTTGCGGCAGAACCACCGGTACAAGCACCCACACCACCAGTACCCTTGCGCTCTGCGCCAGGATTTACTGGATTCCAACCGACCATGCGTCCCACCCCTCAAGAGCTCAAGGCTCAAGACGAGGCTGCACGTTCTGGTTTGGTTCAAGGCATTGGTGATATCAGCCGTACGCTTTCCAAGTCCCTGATCGCTCAAGAAGCGGCTGTGGAGTTGCTGAAACAAATTGCTGGCACCATGCCTATGAAGAGCGGCGCTTCCAGCGTACCGCAAACCGTGTCTACACCACAACCTTCGAAGGAGGCCCCCAAAGCCGCCGTCAGCATGAGTCGTGGATAACTCGGTATCGTGATGCAGAGACGGAGGAGCAATTCTCCGTCTCTGTCTTATTTTTTCGACGAGGAACTAAAGTGACTCTCCGCAGACAAATTCGAGACACCAATTGGGTGCGTCAATCCTTTCTGGTGTCTATCGATGCAGAAAACAAACCGCATCTCGAAGATGTCGAGATGCGAAATCGAACATTTTCAACCGCACGATTCAAATTCGTGGACACCACTCCTGGCGGTAACTTGTGTATCAATCCGCCACCACAGTTCACGCGCAATGCAGATCTGAAAGTTAACAACATTTTCATGCCGCGCACCGACAGCGGCAGAACTATTCAAACCACCGCATCTCGGGGTTTGGGTCGATACTACAGTGAAGCCATTGATGACAATGCCCGCATCATCAGCATGCGTTTTGGTGTTCCTCAATTCAACTCACTGACCACATTCTTTACCGGCTTCTACAATTCAGATGCTGGTGCACTGGCTCGTACGGGCCGCGACAACGGTATCATTTACAACTTGTTCCGCGCAGCGGCTTACGTGGTTCCGTTGTTCTCTTTGCCCATTTTGTTCTTCACATTTGCAGGTAATGCGTATCGGTATTTGGCAGGATCCCCGTCCAGCAAGTACTATTACCTGAAGCCAACCATGCCGTTGTATTGGAGTGCCGTCAACACCATCGTTAACCAAATCGCTGTTAACAAAGGCGTTGTTCCGCGTGTTTTTGAAGAAGATACTCGCCAGAAAATCGGTGACCCCCGACTGGCTTTTTCTAAGGGTGATTTGGAAAGATTTGCTCAGCTGCTACCCGACATTTTCATGAAAGACGGCGGTATTGATGTTTACGCCATGTCCACGCGTGGACAACGTAACGCACGTCGTGTTTACAAACACATGGAAAAAGTCTACGATGATTTGAAAAATGGATCACCAGACCAGCTTCGTCAGGAAATGCAGCGTATCTATGAAAACGGTATCGATGCGGCCCCACCGGCAAGTCGTCGTTCATTTTCCAATTATCTAGATACCTGGTCGCAAACTCAGGTGTTCAAGCGTAGTTCTACCAGTGGTGCCCCGCCCGCAGCGGATGGCGCTCCTGCAACAGATTCAAATGCTTTGGGTGTGGAGACACTACCAACGTCTGAAAGTGATGTGGCGGGCTGGAAAGAATTCTTAGAAGCTGAACTTGATGACGGCTCGTCTTTTGTTTCTTTCCGAGTGGATTCTGAAGGTGGCGTTAGTGAGAGTTTCTCCAACACCACTGGTGAAAGCGACATCGCTTCAAAATTTAACTCCATGTCAGGTGAATCCCGATCTACCGCTTTCAGTTTTGCTGGCGGTAACATTGCCGGAGATACCGCCATTGGTGGTTTGGTTCAAAGCATCATGGGTGCTGCTGCCGATGCAGTCAGGGGTGTTCGCGACGGTCTTCAACTATCAGGTCTTGCCGCCTTGGGCGGTGCTGCATTTGTGGATATTCCGCAACACTGGCAGAGTTCAGTGGCTCAGCTGCCATCGATGAATTATTCGTTCACGCTGACTTCACCGTACGGCAACAAAATGTCACAGATGATCAATCTGTACATCCCGCTGGCGATGATTCTGGCGGCAGCACTTCCACTGTCCACAGGTAAGCAGTCATATACCAGTCCTTTCCTGGTAGAGCTGTATGATCGTGGACGAGCGCAAACGCGACTTGGTATCATTGATTCCCTGTCCATCACTCGAGGTACCAGTAACCTGGCATTCAACAGTGTTGGTGAACCTATGGCGATCGATGTGTCTTTCTCGGTTAAAGATCTCAGCACAGTGATGCATATGCCCATTATGCAGGGTTTCAGTCTAACAAATCCGACAGCAAGTGTTTTTGATGACGACAATACTTTCAGTGACTATATGTCTACGCTGGGATCATTGTCGCTGCAAGAACAAATCTACACTGGTGAACGATTGAAATTGGCCTTGACTCGGCTTCGTCGAGAGTTCTCTAGCTGGAAGAGTCCTGCAGGCTGGATGCAGTGGTTGGGAGATCTTCCACCACTTCGTTTGGTGTCCATTGCTTACGTGGGTATTAACGATCGATGATCGTGGCGTCATAAAAGGCCAGGGATCACCCTGGCCTTTTATGCTGCATTAAGAAGCCAGTACAGTGCCCACCATTGATCCTAGTCTCATCAATGTCCTGGGATCCAACGTACTCTTCTTGTCAATTTTCATTCTTGGAGAATCACTCTTAGAAATCAAAACTACTTGCGGGAAAAAGCGCTTAATTTCTGCTTCCACAGTGGTTTCTTTATAAAGACCATGGACCAGATAGTTTTTCTTTTCATCACCGTCATTGGTGAGCGCCATCACGCCGGTAAGAATCATGTCTTGAAAGCTGCGGCTAGAGCCCAACATTCGAAACAGATTGATGGTGAAGCTGTCCTCACCATCACCACTGCGAACCACACGGTCCCAGTCACCAAAGATGTTGTTCATCGATCCCAGGTATTTGCCAAAATCACCCAGCAAATCTTGAGTTCCCCGAGAACCATTAATGCGAAATGCCGATGCCAGATCTTTGGCCAGATCAGGGAACAACACACCCATGCCTTTGCCGGCCGGCGACTGTGAGATCTCAAAGATAGTGCTCAAGTCGCCATTTTGCAACAAACCAGGCATTGCGTTCTGAGCAGCTTTCGATATCAGGGAAACATCAGTGATGCCTTCAGTCAGGCTTGGGAAGATACCGTTAATGCCTAGATTGGAGCCCTCGGTGACCAAACCACCAATCATGCCACCTAAAGCATCGGTATCTTCAATTGAACATATGTTCTTATTGCCCGTGTAGTCGGCCAGAAAAGTACCTAGACCTTTGACGCTATCGATCTGATAGCTATCGACCATGCTGCTGATGTCCCCGATCTTGACATGCATAGAACTTTCCATGCCCAGCATGGAAGTCATGTTGTTTTTCGCGGAATCGCTAAGTGTCCGATAGGATGAGTTAATTTTTGAACTTGTAGCAAGCAGTCGTGCGGTCAGCGCATTTTTGTCAAACGCTACCGAACCACCTCCAGCAATCTTGATAACCGATCCCAGGGCCGCAGCCGCATTAAGATTGCCAAAAATACCACCAATATCGATACCTAGCTTTTCACTCAAAGCCTGGATGCTGTTGATGGGTTTATTACCAGGTTTTGTTTTGTACGGATCGATGGCTGCCAAATTGTCTTTGGGGCCAGTGGAGAAAACAGTTTGGACCAACGGGTTGGTGGCCATAGAGTTGTCCTTTAAAAATAAGATGTTTTCACAATCACACGATCAGTGCTATTAAATCGCAAAAAAAATAATAGAGTAGGAGTGGAAACCCCACTCCTACTCTTAGTTGAAATTACTCAATACGATCGGTGACGTTGAGCACATAGCGTTTTTCAGCATCGATCCAGCATTGCGGAATTCGACCTTCCTTCAATGCGGTTCGGATATCTTCAAAACCATCGATGAGCCAGCCCGAATTGGGCGGGAAGATCACATCAGCCTTGACCTCATAACCATCCGGAACCTCCACACCAACTTTTGGCGTGTGCAGATAGTAGTGTGTAAAAGGCAAGGTTGAATTAACAAACGCATCCATCAAGGGTTTGTTTGAAATGATCTTCTGGTAGTTGGCCGCCAGTATGTCTTCTTGGAAATGCTGGTAGCGCACCATCTTCAACTCACGCCCATATTGTTTGGCTTTGTAGCCATACATGTAGCGCAGGCGATCATCGATGCGGCCTGTTTTCATGTAGAACCAAAAGCCTTCCATCGACTGGAATGGCCCGAAGTATGGGTGGTGAAAAGGTGATTGCGCGAAATGAGACAACTTCTGGCCAAGACGCGTTGCTGCTCGGCTGTAAATGTTGATAAACAGAACACCATCCATTTTGGGATCGATGTCGGCCTTGGAGCGGAAAGGCTTGATTTGTTGTTTGGTGCTCATTGGGAGGTCCCTTGAGTCGTTGTGTTTTGTGGATTTTGAGCCGAGTACTTGTAAGCGTTTCCAGCTTTGACATCTTCAACAACGAGTCGGAATTCTTCCTGATCTTCCGGACTGGCGTTGGCAGTGTTGTAATCCACAATCATCGAATGCGCGGTCTTGCGCTTATTCTCATGGTCAATCACCACCACGATGGCGAATCGTCGAGCTTTAAGTAACATGAGTCCGCGGCAGAACACCTTCCACGTCATGCGTGGTCGCCAAAATTCTTTGTTCAGATTGCCGCGAATGCTGGTGCGGTCACGCCGATTGTCTTTGTTGTGATGGACAGATTCTTGCTGAACGTACTCATCCATCAGATGGCTCCAACGCATGCCGTTGATGTTGAGGTCCATCAATATCTTGCGAAACAGCGCAGCCAGCACGCCTGGAATTCCGGACGTGGCACCCACTCCCCGATCGGGTCGGGAAAGCAAGTCGCGCATATTGCTCTTACCGTACAGATTGTCTTTTGCACGCATTTTTAAAACCTCTTTTCAAGGTGATTGATTTTGTCAAAACACAAACTCAATCGCTGTGCTTAAGCACTTCGATCAAGCCGGCTGTGACGTTCTTTAAGCTCACGTAAAACTTCATGAGCATTCGGTTGTTATGTTCATACACGCCGACTTGTGCTGTTTCACAGGCCTCAGTCAATGTGTAGAACAACTCAGCTTCTTTACAGTAGTCTGAGATTCTTGTGTGTGAAATGTAGTAGCCGTCTTTCGTGTGAAAGAAACTGTCCATGTTCACGCTCAAATTGGTGAAGTAACACCGTTCTGCTCTAAGAGGATCCTCCTTCCTTAAAGTCGCATTAATCTCTTTGAGCAATTCGATCTTGATTTGCATGTCGGCACAAACACATGAGATGTGTGTGCTGCTGGCAATACCGGGATCAAAATGCCGTCCGAGATATTGTTTTAATTCACCACATAAACGTTGTCCGAGAACACGTTCACTAAGCTCTTTATCCGTCTCTTTTTTCAAAGAAGTGGTTTTGAGCTTAAGGTGACTTAATAATTGTTTGAACCATGATGTTATCACGGGACATCCTTGAATTTAAATGAAGTTTGACAAATTTGCCATACTTCAATTTTTTTACTGAGTCTGATTGAGATTCTCCTTTACCAAAATATCATGTCTGTGATATGTGATTGAAAGAGTTTTGACTCAGACCGATTGTTTACCAAACACAATAGGACTTAAAAAATGGAAAAACCCATCAACTCTTTTGAGGCAATGAGTGAAGACCAAGTACTTGCTTATACCCAGAGCAAGCGTCGAGCAATTGTGGAAGAAATCACCAAAGAAGGCGCTATTCCGAAAGATCGCTCTGAGGCCACATTGTTGATCCAAGCACTCGACGGCATGGATCGTTCCGCTTTGACACAAAAGCGCATCAAGGCTGATGAGAAAGCATCGGACGCTATGGCGGGCTCTGCCGCCATTGTGGCTAAACTGCTGAACTCCATCGGCTCAACCCGTCCTGCGGATACGGTTGATGTGGTGGCACGGGAAACACCCACTCTGGGTGATGACATTCCTGATCCGGTTTTGGTACCGGGCGAGACCACCATCAATCCGCCTCAGCTGGATTACGACACATTCATGTCTGGTTTTCAAAGCATCTCAAACCCATCATCCGAATCGTCCTGATTCACAGCTGTGTTTGGCTTAGGCTCGGAGGGGGAAACCTCTTCGGGCTTTATGTCGTCATTTTTCTCATCTGTTTTTTCATCATGACGATCAATTGCTGCTTTGAGCACATCGGTACTGATGGAGAAAACATCTGCGTCAAGCAATTTCAGACTGACAAAAGGTGCCAGTCCGAATTCAGCGGCCATGAATGGGTGGATGTTTTTCTCTTTGAGCTCAGCCATCTCCTGCTCGCTAGGAAGAGATTGGTAGATGGCTGGACCAATCAAACTTAGCTCCGGCATTTTGATGTGCTCGAACGCTTTCAGATGAATCTTCAACCACGGCTCGTACTCGTAGCGAATCATCATGGCAAAGTTGTTCTTGCAATGCTGAGGAGTCAGATCGTTATCAGGAACACCAATAACTTCCACATCCACCATTTCTCGCAAGCGAGCAGCTACCGCTTGACAAATAGCCGCCTTTTCCTCATCCACCAGATCGTAAGGATGTGTGTTGATTTGAATGCGTAAAGGTCGAACATTGCCGTTGCTGACCGCTGCTTCAAATGTGCTTTTGATGATGGATTTCAAAAACACAAACACGTTTGTGAATGTGGAGTGCTTCAGTGTTTCTACATTGCGCTTTTCGTAGGCTTTTTTGAATACTTCGTACGAGACGTCTGGGAACTCATCTCGAGTGCGATTCAAATAACCATTTTCCAACGCGTTAACAGCATAAATGTCATTGAGCACCGCCAGAGTCCCCAAGCGGGTATCGAGCAATGCATCCAAATCAACATAGACGATGTCCACGTCTGATTTTGCTGACTTATCGTTACCCGTGGGTTTGTTCATTTCGTCTGCCCTCTGGGAATAGCAGTCAGTTCAATGCGAACAAACAAATGCAGCATGACCACAGTCAGGTACCATTTGTTACCCAATAGCAAGTCAAGGATATCTTCGGCAGACGGTAAACGGTTCTTGATGTCATCGGGCATAGCTACCAAGAATGTATCATTGCCGTGCTGATCCTTCTTTGGCAGCATACACATGCTAAACGCAATGTCTTTCGCCAATGCCTCGTACTCTGCCTGACCACCCAGACGTGCGCAAAAAGCCGAAGTCAGACGAAACACAAAGTCGCGAATGCTTTCTTTAGAAAACACCACCTCAATAAAACGCTCCAGCTGACCTGGTGCGAAAGAGATGTACAGTGACATCATTGCCGTGACTTGTGTCACAAACAAAGAGATCTCTTCCCGACGTTTTGTATCCACCATGTGGCTCTGAACGTGATCGTAGGCCGAAGTAAAAGCCTGAGCCACTTCAGCCATATTTTCGATTTTAGCAGTCATCTTGTTTCCTGTAAATCACAGTGTTGCGTCCAAGTGCATGGCTGTGAGGTATGTTTTCAATGCATCGCCGGATTTCACACGAGATCCCAAAGCACTGATTGCTGCCAAACTAACGCCACCGCTTTTTGCAATGGACTCATTCATGGCGTTAAACCCTTGAGTGTCACCGCCTCGGAATTTGATCAATTCCGTCAAAGTGTTGTCCAAATTCAAAGCCGCCAGAATCTGGACTTCAGGGTAGGAAATTTTACTGCCTTTGGAGTCACCGGTGGGCTGTCCTGTCAGGTTATCCACCGAACGGTTGTGTTCCGGAATGGAGATTTTGGTCACCAACAGCTGTGCCTGACGGCGCAGTGGTAAGTCCATCACCAGATAAGGAATGGGTGAGAGGTAGGGTGCCGAACCTTCTTTGCCTTCCATCCAAACACGTTCGAAGAATTGGTGCCCCAACTCTTCTGCAATTTCCAAATTTCGAGCAACATCCAAAGCTTTCTCATCCATGATGGGTGCAATGAGTGCAAGTTTGATGCTGCCATTGTCCAGGCCGTTGATGAAGTGCTCGAATTGTTCGTCGTCCATCGAAGAGAACAAATCTTCGTAGAGTTTGGCATTACCGCCTCCAGGAAGAATTTTCTCAACGTATTTCTTAATCACTGCTTCAGCAGCAGCGCGGTTACCAGCCATGATCTATCCTTGTTTAGGGTGTGTATGTGTCGGGCTGTACCAAGGCCACTAAGGTGGGGATTTCTTTGCTTAATGCAATTTCCACCATGTTCTTGGTACCATTGCTAACTTTGTCCCAGAAGGCCAGTAAATGGGTTGCGACTTTACCCATATCCGCATTTCGGATATAGCCGGCTTGTTTGCCGTACTGGTCCCAATCTGCAGGCATAGCGATGTAAGGAAAATTGTTCTCCTCGCACCAGCGTATAGCCATGGCATCTGGCCCCTTCTTGGCAGCTCCCGAGACAATCACACAATTGGCTGGACCAATCATGTCGAGATAGCGTTCCAGTGTTTTGCTGAACTCATCATAGTTGTTGTACGAGCGAGAACCCGCCACGACAAGCGTCTTGCGAGGTCTTAAAACGTCTTTTGGCTGATGATGCAGGTAACGATTAGGCTTGTTGAGCTTTTTGTGTTTTGACGCAACCACTCGCGTCTTTGCCAAGTCACCCGCAGCATACATCATGGTCATGGCTGCTTCAACGTCCCCCAATTCGGTCTCTAAACCGCTTCGATTCGATTCTTTGACTTTGTTGGGGTTGGTGCTTTCATAGCCGTGACGCAGGATTTTACCAATGGCTTTGACAGACTCACCCAACTCTTCGCTCAAAACAGACAGGCGTTCGGTTTCAGCCGGTGTTAGGCCATTGATATTTTCCATGAGATTTACCAATCCAGGTTTGGAAGCTGATGTTTGACAATGACAGGCACCACGCTTTCGCTGAACAAAAGCAGCCAGGTATACATGGGACCATCGTCCATCATGCAGTAGCGAGCCACACTGGTGTCTTCACCAGCAACCATGCCCAAAACAGGACGCCAGTAGCGGTTGACCAAAAAGCGTTTAACTTGTTGGTTTGCATCGGGAAGAAGAGCAACGGGATCCAATCCCGACAACCATTTTCTTGGTTCGGGATGACCGGCGTCCGTCAGAAGAGTGACGATGGCTTCAACAGGGTCGATCGAAGCTTCGCTGGGAAATTGATCAACGATTCTCTTGGGAATCTCTTGGTGGTTTTCAACAGTCATGATGCTGTTCCAGTGTTGATATTTACATGGTCAGTGACAAATAGTCACCGTGACGTTATTGGGTAGGCGCGCCATGCTTTTGGCCAGACGCTTGTTGTGAATTTTGTCCAGAGTAGTGCATTTGAATTTCAAAGCAATACGCTCTCGCCAGGTCAACCAATGCAGGGTTGCATCAGCCAACACCATGAGTGGTCCGTCAACGTGTTTCCAGTTGACGTGATAGCGCTTGCCATCAGTGCTAGGACCAATAATGATTCGGGTTACAGAGTCCATGAATCATTCCTTAAATTAAGATTTTTCAACCTGCATGGCCTTGTATTCCTCATGCAGCTTAACGGCTTTTTCCGGCGGATTCTCCATCCAGTACGGAATATAGGCGCCCACGCGCATAAGCAACAGATCCATGGTGGAGAGGAATGGGATATCCTCAAACTCACCCACCGGCGCCCACCAGCCACGCGTAGCCAGAAGAACCTTCCAGTCGTAACCAAGAGCAATCAGATCGTCGTAGAGTTGCTTCGGGGTACACTTCAGCTCAGCCTTGACGTGGTGCCACAGATCAGTGATCTGACACATCTCCGATGTGATGTTCAGTGCGCGCCGCAGTTCTGGATGACGATCGATCTTGCCCCGCACCACAGTGCGTGACAGTTTGATCTCCGGACACAGAGCCAATGTATAGTTCTGCAAGTTACCTTCCAGACCATAGCGGTTGTTGTTCTTGATGTAATGAAATTCAGTCAAAGACGGCAACACACCTTCTTGCTGAGACACCACAATTTCCATCGCCATGCCCGAGGGACCAGATTTCGAACGTAGCTGACGAATGCGAACCACCGACAAATCGGTATCGCCTTTGAGGTTGTCTTCACCATCTCGCGGATACTCTGGCGCTTTGGTGGAGTCGTTGATCAATACAGTGGTGCCATAGCAGTGCCAGCAGTTGTTCATCACAAACGTGAATTTCTCAGGCACACCTTTGATCTTGATATCGCCTTTGAGGTGAGCCAGCTTGTTGGGCTTGGGATTGCGAGGGTCCATATCGAACTTGTCGCCAATCTGAGCCACCATCAGCGTGTAGTTGTAACTACCACCAGCCAGTGCAGGAATTTCTGCCAAGAAGCGGTTTTTCTGCAAACCCTGACGCATGAACAAGGTGTTGGCGCCTGAGTCACCGAGGCTGTTTTCATCCTGCATCTTGATGACGTCTTGGGTAGAGAATTCGCTCAGCGAATCTACCTCGGTCAGGGTCGGCGTGATGATCTCCAAATACCCTGTTCGGTCCCGATTGGGAAATGGCGTCTTGATGGTTATCTTGTCGGCATTCTTTCGTTTGTTTTCAGCAAACTCTTTGAAAATGTCGTACCACTGATCACCCGTGTAAACGGTTTTGTCGGTCACAACCCATCGCCCGCACTCGGGCGCCAACAGGTCTTCACCGTAGAAATACTCCATGCGGTTGTAGAACCCGCGCAAATGCGATTCGTGAATGTTGATTTCGGTATCGTAGGTACCTGCAGTCGATTTGGGGATCTTGTACATTGCACTCAGCATGGAGTAATGCATGAGTGTGGATTTGAATGAGTTACCCATGCCGACGAAGCCCGTCAGCGATCCAAGACCACCATTGAGAATGTGTTCACCATGCAGCCCTTTGATATAGGTGCCAGTGGGGATATCCATCAGAGCACCGATGTTGATCATCACTTTGACAGATGGGGCTGGTTTGAAAATATTTTGTTTCAGATCCACTTTGGATTTTCCTTAGTTTTAGAGAAACGGTCCTCATGTCATAGGCGTTGCCCGTATTTTTGTGATATTCCTGTGTAAGACTTAGTGCACAATAGTCACTGCCTCTTGAGAAAGAAATTATGAAACACACCAAACTTCAATTTGCGCAGGAAAGCTATTATGAAATGGCTACCCGCATCAACAAGCGCATTGCTTTGGAAGCTGGCTTCCTGGCAAATCTGGGACAGAGCGTTCGTGAAATTCTGCCCAATCTTTTCAACTCTGCAAGCGAACATATCTCCAGCATCAAGTTCGTCAGTACCTCCCCCGAAAAAACCTCAGAGCGTCCTGGCTTCTTGCAGCTGCTGGACAAACACAACTACGTTCACATCTCCAGTCTGAACGTCACGGTGCCTGAGGGTTTCAATGGTAATTTGGCGGAATACTCGGGTATTTTGGAGAAATGCTCCAAACACGCTTCCGAATTGATTGCAGAAGTGCTCAACCCTTACAACACGTTTCTGTCCAAATTGCTCAGTTCTCAAAATGCTCGGCAAAACAACTATGCTGAGCTGAACTACTTGGCCAAACGCGACGTGTTGCGCGAGCAACTCAACGTCGAAGTGGGTAAACATTTCCGCGCTGGCAGCGTAGCTACCACACAACCCATGGGTAAGGTGATTGCTCGTATGGTGGATTGGGATAACGTTATCCTCACCATGCCGCGCATCACCAAAAACATCAGTTTTTCAGAACAGTCCGCTGTTCAAAAAGCTGTGGATGAATGCGTGGCACTCATCGACAGCATTCGTGGTGTTGTCAGTGAAGGCGAACTTGACGGCATCTCTGGTCCGATGATGAAGCAGCTCTCCGAAGCCACGCTCTCAGTTGCTCGCGAAGTCGAGTTCTACTCGATCACTGCTTTCCGAATCAAGATGCTCGATGTCGCTATCAACGACACCATCGATCATTTCAAGAAATCCCTTAAGTAATTTATCAACAGCAGCATAAATCCCCTCACCCGGCTTTGTAGGCTGGATGAGGGGTTTTATGTCGTTGTAATCAAGCCCGCCTTAATTAATTAAGGTCCCAACGTTATCCGATTTGCTAGTAGCTTGATGATGTCTTGAGAAACGCTCCGATCGTCCGAGTACTTCAGCCATTTGGGGACGCGTGCCAAGATCTGGTTGATCATGGTTTCCTCGTCCAGTTGAGGTGCCGGATACAATTGGGTCGAATTACCGTCACCATGCCAAATCACCGATGAGAGTTGCATCGGAAACTTCAGTGCGCTATCCTGACTGCTAAGCTCCATGATCTTGTTGAGTTTGTTGATCGTCTTGTCGTCAAATTGCGTGGTGTTACAAAGCCACGCATACAGCGACGACAATAGTACCAAACGCTTCGTTCTGTCCGGAAGAGCGCGCGTTAAGATCTTGGTTGTCAGTGACTGGATGGAAGTCAGTAAGTGGTTCATGGAATTAACTCTTGGGCCGTAGTGGTGGTACAATTCAAAGAATAGATACACATTTTCTTCACCACGGCTTCAGAGGCCGCGTTGTACTGCGTTAAAAATACATACAGCGCAATGCTGTTAGGTTTTCTGAAAGCTTATTCAGCCTTCTTGGTCACCAAACGCAAATTGCTGTACACCCCACACCAGATTCCAGAACTTCCCGCGGCGTTGATGATGGTGGCGTAGCGATATGCAACATCACTGACGCTCCAAGTCACCAGATAGACTTTGGGATTCATGGATTCTAGGCGTTTCAAAGAATTTCTGTCCAAAACATCGATACCCATGGTGAGTTTGATTTCTTCCAAACATTCACCATTGCCCAGAGGCACTTTGCCTTTCACCGCCATGTGGGTCATGCCCACAGTGATCGCGGATTTCAATTTGGTAGTGATCTCTACCAAACCTTTTTCCTGACCTTTTTTGGGTTTTTGTTCTTTTTCAACCTTGTCGAAAAAGTATTCGGTGATGTCGGTGGAATAGATGTCGGGAGAGCCTTCTTTGAATTTCTCTAACAAAAGCTCAAGATTGGTCAACTCTTCAATAGAGCGAGCTGCCAATCGCGCTGGTTTGAACTCCCTGGCAAGCGGTGTTTTATTGGCATGCTTGAGATCCAAGCGGTAGCCAGCGGGAGGTTCGAACGCCTTTTCCCGGTACTGATCCAAATGGTCGTACATATCTTTACCGTAAATCTGATCGAGATACAGTGAAAAGATGGAATTGGATGCGCCAGTCAGGTTGCTTTGATACTTTCGAAGCATCTCCAGCACTTGGTCAGGTTCGGCCAATTGAACCACGGAATAACAGCCATCGCTGCTTCGCTTGCCAAGCAACTCATCGTCTTTACCGTGGTCACCCAAGTGATAGACACCCGGCGCGATTGAAGACTGAGAGCTGAAGTAGCAGCGGCGGTGTGCGATGAATGGGTGACGGATGGATTGATTTTTCCAATAGTCTTCCGCAGAGGACTCATTGACGGTATCGCCCACCATACCACGCTGAGCATCGAAGACGCCCATGGATGCCAAGACATCGGCTTTTTCATTACCGACATGACCGTCGTGACCGCGTACCCAATCGATACGCAATTCAACACCCTTGGCCTTTACCGCATCGCGGGCAACCTGCAAGGCTTTCCACAGATCAGCATTGGACACCGGATTGCCGTCAGACTTGATCCAGTTGTTCTGTACCCAGCTGTCGATCCATTGCGTTGCACCATTTTTGGTGTATTCAGAATCCGTGTAGATTTGCAGGAATTCGATATCGTGTTTGGCAGCGTACTGTAGCGCACGCGTCATTGCCACAATTTCTCCGGTATTGTTGGTGGCAATACCCTCCATGGCCCCGGTAATGTCCACGTAGACCAATGCCGTTACTGGGATGGGTGCGGCACTGCGCAGTTCTTCCCGAATCTTTTCAGCATCAGCATCTTTCGGAAAAGGTGATGATTCCCCTTTATTGAGATAGCCGAAAGCGGTGACTTCAAAGTTTCGACCAATGCCTTTGGTCGGTGCTTTAGCCACGTAAATGTAACCGTGAATGCCGTATCCGCCAAAGCCAGGATTGGGTCGTGCACCGCCGTCACAATGTAGCACCATTCCTTTAACTTCATTACCCGTACTCATGTCATGTCCTCGCAGTGCGTTTGATTTGATTCTCTTGTTGTTGAGGCTTGTTCCCTCATAGACACAAGATCAGGCTGGTGTGTAATTTTATTTTTGTAAGACTTCACGCGTTCTGCAAGACTCACGGTGTTTACGATAAGCCTCTTGCAACTTTTCCTCAATGTGGATGGCATGTTGGTTCAATGCGTGAATGTTGTTGAGAAGCAGGTTGCTCAAACCACTGTGATCATTCTTACCCACGCTGTTGAGATCAGCTGGATTGACTTTAGGTCGCGGAGACAGTTCTGGAACAACAAAGGGTCTGCACAAAAAGATTTTTTGTGTCGGTGGTTTGGCAGGGGGTTGTTCCACTGCAACGGTATTTTTAGAAAACAGATTCTCCGGCATTTCAGTCGAATATTCGGAAGATTCTCGAGTTCCAAAACCATCCCGTTCTTGTTGCGATTTCGGATTCAAAAAGTTCGTCTGAACTGAGCATCCGTACAGCAATGATAGAGTTGCAAGCATCGCAGCAATTTGAATGTTCTTCATAATCACATCAGGGCTCCCCATAAATTTCTTTGAGACGATTTTGCACTTCCGTGCGGTGATCCGGCGCATTACCTCCTGATTTTTTTGGAGGATAAGGCTCGGTGGGTTCTGGTTTATCGGACGATTGATTCTTTCGAACCACGTAAGGTTCTTCCTCCCTGCGCGCAATGGCGATTTCGTATATTTTGCTGATACTCAAGTAGTTCAGAAAAATTGAACAAAAGAGCAAAGTCAAGAGGAAAACAACCAGTTTGTTTTCCATCACAATTTGCTTCAAACTCTTGCCGGCAAAAAACATTTCGGCAATAAACGGCCATAAAAACCTCAATGCCTTAAAAACTATTGTAAATGTTGTCATTCCAACTCCTTAATCCTGTGTGATGTCGAGAGTCATTTTCTCACGCGTCGAAGGACGCAGCACCGCTGCATTGCATGTTGCGGTGCTTTGACTTTCTTTTTTATTCCGGTGAGAAGATGGCCCGACAGTCAGTCTTCTTGTATTATAACAGTGTTTTGCCTTTTCGAGGAACTTCGAAATGTATTCTTCTAAAAGTTTTTGCAACATCGACGTGTTCCTGTCGAACACCCCTGGTCAAAACTCCAGCGTCGGTGAGCTTACCACTTATGCCAAGACTTTCTCACGAGAGCTAGGCATTTATCAAGACCAATCTCGCCCTGGCTATACGCTGTTTAACTTTGTCAGTGAAACTGACGTAGATAACAGCAAGCTGGCGATGGATTTCCAGCTGGTCAATCAGTCAATTGCTCTGTCTCACTTTATCGTGAACAAAGCAAACACCACCAGCGGCGAAATCTACGCTGATGAATTGCTCAATGAGCTGATGACTTGGGGAAGCACCAATGACGCCACCAATATTCAGGTGGGTCAAATGCGCAACCACAATGGCAAATGGATGCCGGATTGGGTGAAGTGGCGAAGCAGCCATGTTGCTGAGGATAATGAGAATACCGTCTGGTATGCGATCGAAGCTTTCGTGACGCAATACAGTGATTACGAAATCGTCGTTGTCCCCCCTGTAGACAATCTCGATGTGTTTTTCACGTCGGGCTCCAACGTGGATAACGTGGTCTCCGCGATCACTGTTCCTCAAACAATGGACCGGATTCAGCTTTATAAAGGCGGTAATCCGGAAACCATCATTCGTTCGGACGACTACAACTACGTAGATCCGTTGAACAGCGCTCACCGCGTCAAGGTCAACTGGCCTATTCTGATCTATGGTCCCGCCGGCAATAACATCGACGCGATCAAAGATGCAATGGCGGCTTACATTCTGGCCAACAGCAGCCATACTCGTCAGGAGTGGACTGCAATTTTCCCAGATATTTTCCGTCGCACAGAATTCATTTTGGCGCCACATTGGCACAAAATGGCCATTCCCAACATGACGCTGCAACAAGGCATTTATTCACCCGTTGTTCGTCCTCAAGATGCCTTGAGTTTGATGATCTCTGTGGCTGTGGATTACAGCCAAGAACACATCAATGAAAACGTTGAAATTCTGGGCCACCCATACCGTTCTTTGAAAATCAGTACCGTGGGGTCGCCAGAAAACCGCGATGCGTTGTACAGGCTGTCTCAGGTATTCCCTGACTACATTGACGTCTCGACCGGCTCCATTGATTTCAACCGCATGGATCCCGTGACTCAAGCGTGGGTTCTCACAATTTCTGAAATGATCATCATTGCAGAGACCATGAATGAGTACACCACCATGCCTGCGGGCATGATGAAGATGAAGCGCGGTCAACTGCTGTATGTCGTTAAAACTTACGCCAATATCCAATTCTTGGTATTGTCCAAACGGTCCACTTACGAACTCCTCGGCCTGGATCCTGTAACGGGTGAACCGGTTGTGTGATTGAGTGAAGGATAAAATAACATGTCTTTGACCCCACCGATCGGGGCCAGTGGGATCTTCAAGCTTGGAGGTCCCTTCCAAAATCTGTTAGTTGCCGGTGTCTCATACACCTGCGACGCAGTGCGGAAGATGGCCGACATCATCAAGTTGGGTATAGATCCGCATGCGCAATTTTACGCACCGTATGGTCTTGCCCGATCCGTCTACGAAAACGATCTTCGCAATGGCGAATGTATTGTTTCCTTGAGGTCCAATGGCAATCATTGGGTCTATGTCCCAACTAGCTATTTGCTGAGCTACCCCAACGCCAATGGTATTCCGTATACGGCGTTGGTACTGGCTATCAATATTGGCGCAGTTCCCAACTACCTGGACCTCTCTCAAGTCAAACAACGCATCACTGATGTGGTGAGAGAAACCATAGGTGTGAACTCTCAAGTACAGCAAGTGGCGATTTCACCAACCAAGAACCTGCCGCAGACAGACCACAACGCAATTGAGGCTGCTCGAGTCTCTAACGTTACCAGCACCCAAACCGACAGAGCCAAGTATTTGGAAATGAAAGCGCAACGCGATGCAATGGTTGCGCGTTTGGCACAGCTGGAGTCTTACATTGCGGCAAACATGCCGCCTGCGGCTGGTTGATAGCGAGGAAATGAGTGATCATGGCTCTTGATTTCACCGCATTGCGAAATGCTAGTTTGGCGCTCAACACGCGCCTATTTAATCTCTTTTACAACAGGCTCTTCAAGGGCCAAGACGGCGTTATTGACAAGATGAATGGTCCGTATCGGATCACCTCTGTGATTGAGCAAATCAAAACCACATCTGGTGAATCTGGCACAATCACACGCGACTACCAGGCTGATGATGCAATTTGGGCCAGTGACTCACCAACAGCGGTTGATCACCTGATCCTTCAAAATGTCCCGTCGGCACAGCTGCAGCTATCCGTTGGTCAACAAGTGTCTTTGAAATACACTTTGATATTGACGCAACCGATCGTTGGGGCCATTCCAAGTCAGTTGACAGTCAATGGCGTGAGTGCAATGATTGTTTGGCCGAACAATACCATCCCTGCACCAAGCTCGGAAGGTAAGACAGACATCGTTGTTTTCCGCATCATTGTCAAGCGCACGGCAACAGCCACCTATAGCTACACTGCTTTCGCCAGTATTGAGTCTTACGGTTGATTGCTGCAACATCGTTAAAAATAAAAAAAGAACAAACAATGACTTTTTTGCATTGTTTGTTCTTTTTTATCCTTCAGTGATTTGATATTTAAATACTGAACAGTGTTTAGATATCAGTGCATTGCTTTATAGCTTTGTGAACAATGCGCTATTTTCAAGCATTCATTTTGAGAAATACAGGAACAATATCATGGCGATAGATTTTACCGACCTGCGCGCCAAGGCAGCTGAGATGGGTGCTCGTCTGGCCACCATTACGGGTGCTCGTGTGGTGAAGACCGGAGACCAAGTATCTGGCGATTTAGAATTGGTCTCTGGTGCTAAAGTTACTGGATTGCCGGCACCAACGGATTTGTCCGACGCCGTCAGCAAAGCCTACAGTGAGAGTGAAATCTCTAAATCTTTCCCTCCTGGCTCGATTGGTCAAATTCCATTTATCTCAATGGACGGAACCCGCCGAGCCAATGCCGATTACTTGATGCGTGTTGGTGCCTTCATCACCTCTGTCGATGAATTGAACCAGGCCAAAAACAACGTCATCAATAACCAAACTGTTTTCAACAACTGGTTGCGTTTTTCACACGACACCACAGAAACACAGCCAGCGCAACCGACTGAAGTCTCTTCTTGGACTTATGATGCGGCAACCGACACACTGACCAATACGCTGAATACCATCTCGTACGTGGGTGTGGTATCCACCAACAAGTACTCAAACTACGTGTTGGAAGCTCGTTTGTCTTCCGTCAATGGTGATGATGACATCATTGGTGTTTTGCTGGCATGGTACAAAGATCCAGTCACTGGCCGAGAATATACACTTTCTGCCGTTCGTTCCCCAGGCGGAATGGGGCCCACTTGGGCACTGGTTTACAACCACAATCGCTCCGACATGTGGGTGGTGGCGAACGGCCAAGGTTTGGTTAAGTGGGGTAACGGTGTCTACGGTTCTACCGCAGCTGCTGCTGGATATACCTCTAACCAACCTATCGGTGGTTGGGATGACTTTGTCGCTGGTACCAAAGTCAAAATCACACGAGATGGCGATCTGATCACGGCAACTACTTCGCAATGGACAAGCCCTGAAGTCTATGATCCCGTTACATATTTGAGCCTGGATTTGACTGCAGATCCACGTCTTGAGAAATTCCGAGGCCCTAGCCAATACGGTTATACCGCAATGTCTCAGGCTTCGGCAAAGTGGCAGATCCTCAACTTCAGTGAGCCTTCAAACGTGATTGTTGACGTTATCAACAATGAAGTTTGGGTGTATGATAGCGCTACTGCGCAGTGGTATGTTGATACTACCAAAACTGTCACGGACGTTGTCGGCATTGGTCGCTTGATGCACAACCCAGTAACGGGCAAGATCTTTTTCAATGATCCGCAGGCCGGTGTTCTGGACGTACTGGCTTTAAATTCCAAATACGTTGAAACTGATACCAACAATGTGTTGGTTGATAAGCTCAATGTCAAACCATCCACCACGGCATCAGCAGGCATCAATTTGGGTCCTGGCGTGGCCCCTACGACCGCTGTCGATGGCGACATGTGGACAACCGTGTCCAACCTTTTGATCCGACTCAATGGTGCGTTGAAAACGATCGCATTTACGGATTCGAACATCACTGGTAGTGCTGCCAAGTTGACCACGGCACGCACTATTGCACTCAGTGGCGATGTTGCTGGTTCTGCTGCTTTTGATGGTTCCGCAAACATCGGCATCGCAGGCACACTTGCGAATACAACGGTGGTTGCTGGTAGCTACGGAAGTTCTGGCTCTATCGCAACATTCACTGTTGATGCCAAGGGTCGTTTGACTGCAGCGGCTTCTGTGACAGCTTCTGGCACTTGGGGTATTTCGATCACCGGGAATGCTGGCTCCGTTACCAATGGCCTGTACTCCACCGGTAACTACGCGAACCCGACCTGGCTGACTTCTTTGGATGCTTCCAAGCTGACCGGTACCGTTGCTGATGCGAGGTTGACCGGTACCTACACTGGGTTCACCTACAAGTTCGACGGATCGTCATTGCCTCTGCGTAGTCCCAGTGCTGGATCAGTATCAGTGGCGGCTCGCACCGCAGTCATGCCGGCTGAATTTAAGTCAGCATCATCAGCAGCCACCGGCGCCATTGTTTTCATTGCACCAAACGTTAACAGCACCATAATGTACCAGTTTGGTATTTCTGGCATGCTGTATAACTCGACCATCCTGGATATGGTCGTGCAAGGTTACCGTACAACCGGTGCTTGGTCCGCACTTCGAAAAACGAATAAAGGTTTTACCGATATTCAAGTTCGTTTGGGTGTGACTCCTGATGGAAAAAACTGTTTGATTCTTGGCGATGTTGGGACTGTTTGGCCATACCCCCATGTGTTCTTGAAATACATGATGACCAGCCACACCAACGGCGGCAGCGATGCTAACGTGACTGGCTGGACCACGGCTTTGGTGACAGACTTGACCGGCTACACCAACGTTACCGCAGATATCCCGACCAACACCATGGCGACGGACATTTCCGGAACGGCAGACAAAGCCTCAACTCTGGCCACGGCACAAAACATCAATGGTACGCCATTCGATGGTAGTGCCGCAATAACCACAGCCAGCTGGGGTACAGCACGCAACATCACTATCGGTGGTACAACCAAGTCAGTAAACGGATCTGCAAACATTTCTTGGAGTTTGGCTGAAATTGGAGCTCCCGGTTTGACTGGTGCTGGCGCTAGCGGAACTTGGGGTATTTCGATCAGTGGCAATGCCGCTACAGCAACGGGGGCCACCAACGCTACCAACGTGGCGGTAACCAACGACGAGACCAGTACTGCGGATCATCATCCGTTGTTTGCAGCAACAACTTCGGGTAACAATGCAGCTAAAGCGGCGTTTACCAAACTAACATTCAATCCGTCTACGGGTTTGTTGTGGGCGAGTGAATTGGGTTCTGGTTCTGATGAACGTTTGAAGCATGACTGGCAAACCCTGCCGGTCAACTTTCTAGAGAATTTGGCACAAGTCAAGTACGGTACATTCAAACGTACCGATAACGAAGATGATGCTAAAGACGAACGTTATGTCGGTGTCTCGGCTCAATCTCTGCAGCCCGTCTTACCTGATGCGGTCAAGTCCAGGTCCAACGGCTACTTGGGTGTGAGTTATGGTTCAGCTGCCATGGTTAGCGTAATTGCCCTGACCCAAGAAGTGCTTGCTTTGCGGGAACGTATTGCGGCATTGGAGGAAAAACTCAATGGCTCTTCAGTCTAACGGACTGATCAAGCTGTCGGATATAGCTGCCGAGTTTGGAGGAACCCCACCTCTCAAACTCGGCAACTACTATGCCGGCGGGACATTTGTGCCCGCTGGTTTAATTGGTGTTCCGAGCAGTGGTTTGATCAAACTTAGTGACTTTTACGGTAAAGCCAAGCCGATTGCACAGGTCGGTTATCTGTTATTGGCAGCCGGCACAATCGATTCCAACAACAGCACGATGACTTCTGGGACACAGAAGTATTTCTACGAAACGGGTAGCTCCTCAGCTGGTGTATCGTTGGGCCAGACAAAAACCAATCCAGCAGCCGCGGGCAATGCTCAGGTGGGATTTATCTCGGGTGGTTATGACTCTAATCTGAGCGCGTTGTCTAGTACTGAAAAATATACTTTCGACAACGATGCAAGAGTAGCGTCTACGGCACTGGGTATGGCGAGAGGCTCTCTCGCCAGTTGCGGAAACGCTACTGTGGGATTGTTTGCCGGCGGCAGCCCGGATTTCTTTGTTCAGACCAACGTTACTGACTTGATCAATTACAGCACAGCTGTGAGAACAAGTGGTTCGGTTTTGAGCGCATCCATGCACGGCATGGCTGCATGCAGCAACGCAACAATCGGCGTGATTGGCGGTGGCGGGTATGGTGATTTCAGTCAATTCACTTACCTGGCAAGTACCGATCGTTACGTTTACAGCAATAACAATCGTGTTTCCGGTACTGCACTTTCAACTGCAAGGATGTATCTTGCGGCTGCCGGTAATATTGATTTTGGATTCTTTGTGGGCGGCTGGGCTGGTGCTTCGAACTTGGCTGTTTCAGACAAATACATTCATGCCAACAATACCCGAGTGGCTGGTGCATCATTGGGTATGGCAAGAAGATCCATGGGTGCTGGAGGTAATGCCTTGAACGGTATTTTTGCAGGCGGACAGGTACCTGCGGGCAGCAGTAACTTTGTAGATCGGTACACTTATGCTGATAACACTCGCGTCACAGGCACCGCTTTGACCGTGACTAGAGAAGCGCCTGGTGCTGTCTCCAGTACCCCTGGGCATTTTTGATCATCTAAAAAATGAGTAAGTAAAATGCCATTACAAAGCAGTGGTCTGATCAAATTTTCAGAAATCATAAATGAGTTTGGCGGTAATCCACCGTTTAAACTCAGCAACTACTACGCTGGTGGCCCGAACGTGCCTGCAGGAATTGAAGGTATTCCATCCGGCGGACAATTGCGTTTGTCTCATTTTTACGGCAAAGCCAAAATTGTAAGACGCGCAATTACCTATATCTTTGCAGCCACCACACTGCAAGCTAGTTTGAACGTCTCCGCGCTTCCAGACTACGCTGCAGGATACAGCGATATCGTGGTTGAGGTCAATGCCGACGTATGGCTTTGGTCCAACAACGTCGCGGTTGGTGGTTTGACGTTAACGGGTGCATCTGTTGGTGACACAATCACACTTGTCAACCGTGGTAAGATTATCGGTAAGGGTGGTAAGGGCGCTGGTGGGCCCGCCCAGGGTGGGCATGGTCAGGCCGGTGGTCCGGCGATCGACATTAGCTCTTTACCGATAACCGTAAGCGTTACAAACGCTGCTGGGGCGTATATTGCCGGCGGTGGCGGCGGTGGTGCTGGTAACGGATCTGGTAACGGTGGTGGCGGCGGTGGCGGCGCCGGTGGTGGTGATGGTTCTGGCCCGGTGCTTGGAGGTCAAACTCCGAACGCTACGGGCGCCAACAGTGCTGCGCAATCAGGCCATGGTGGTGGTGGCGGTCGCGTTCTTCCCGGTACTGGCGGCGGCGGTGCCGGTCCTGGCAACAACTACAGCGGTCGTGGTGGCGGTGCTGGTGGGGGTGGTGGTAACTATCGCTTTACTGGCTTCACAGCAGGTAATGGTGGCAGTGCCAACGGCGTCGGTCAGGGCTACAGCAACACTGGTGGTGTGGAGCGATACTCGGGTGCGGGCGGCGGTGGCTGGGGTGCAACCAGCGCATCGACTGTGGACGGGTACGTCAGTGGTGCGGCTGGTAAAGCTATCAAGCGAACCAATCCAATTATTTTGTCCAACAGTGGGACAATTTACGGAGCAACAACGTGAGTAATGGTGTAAAAGTTTTCAACCCAAATCTGCCACAACACTTTGCAATGTGGTTGCAGAAACATCCGGCGTATTTGCCGTCGGTGTCTAAAATGATCGATATGGGCGACGGCTCCATGATGATTTTGGACGCTGATTTGGATAATGACCCAGAAGACACGTTGTATTGTGTAACCGATCCAACCACTGGGCTGACCAGCAATTTGCCAAACAAAACAACAGCTATCGAAGAAATTGCCTCGTATGAGCAACGACTTTGTGAACTGATGTTGGGAATTGGGGTTCAGCGCAATCCAGATCAAGAAGGCGTAGTCGAACAAGCTGAGATTCGCCTAAGAGATTTGGAATAAAATACTAAATCATCAACATTCTCATTAAACATCATGAAACTGGCGATCATTCAAACGCCGCCCGAGAGTTTCTTCATGGCGCGTCTGATCAACATCATCACAAACAAAACATTTTATCGGTGTGGGTTTGTGGATGAGTCCGATGGCACTTTTTTCGATATGTGTTGGAAACCTAAGAAATCTGATTTTCTCAAACAAATCGAATTGCGGCATGTGGAATTTTTTGATGTACCAATCTTGACACGAGCGGACTGTGAAGTGTTTCTCAAGCAAGATTTAGAGAATGTTGGCGATTTCAGCAATTACGTGGTGTTCATTATTCAGTGTGTGCGTTACTTGCTTAGTGACGCCGGTAAAACCAGCAGTGGTATAATCTACACTGAAAAATGCATTCAATGGCTTCGTCGAAAAGGCTACATGCCTCCAGTACAGCCATTCCCCATTTCCGACAATTTGTTAAAGTGGATTAAATCTGCTTTACAGAAAACTCAAATACAACACCACGCGATTTGACAATGACTGCATAAAGAGCCTAGGGAATTACCCCTAGGCTCTTTATGCTGCCGTCAAGCAATTGGAGGAGAAACGGGCGCTCCATCACCCTGCTCAATGTGTCGGTGTTTCGTGGCGCTGATACCTTCAACAACCAGATCGCCGCCAGTTACATCAACATCACCGCGGTGATTGGACTGACTAGCGGCACTGTCAAATATAGCGGCTGCTGTTTTCAACATATTACCGGCAATGATGTTGATGTTGTTGCCTGCGCTTATATTGATGTCTTCGGGCGCGTGAATGTTGATTACCCGGCGATCCAGGTCAACAATAGAGCCATCCGCATTTTTGATTTCAATGCGAACATTCTTGGAATCTAGCTGAATGTAGTTCCCGATATCGTCCTGGAAGGTGAAAACGCCATCTGCAGTGTTCAGCTGCAAATCGTAGACAAAAGGTTCCCCATCTGATTTCGATGTGTGTAGATGGATCAGCTTTTTGTGGGTGGAGACCTCAAGAAAGTATGTCGTGTCTGCGCTACCATCAGCATCTTCATTGCGTGTGTTGCTGAATGCATAGATGACTGTTTCCAATTTACGCAGCTTCATGTCGTACAGCAAAGTGGTCCAGTAATACTTATCCACATCTGCAAAACGATACAAAACAACGTGTTCGCCGCGCCTTACATCTGGCGGTGTTACTCGGTTACTCATGCCGATAGGCAACCATTCGGCAGTAACTGTGACTGTGGTGCTGACGTTGGATTCATAAGCACCGCCAGCAGTATCCTTGCCTTTGGTAGTGACGTCGACCATGTTATCGGTGATCTCGCCATCGAGCATGGTCAAATCTTCAATGGGGGTTACCTCTATCAGTTTGGAGCTTAGTGGTTTGTTTGCAGCCACAATGCCAATACCATAGACTTGCAATTTGCTAGCCATGTTTTCTTTCAGGTGAGAAATTTCTAGGAAAACCTGATGATTTGTAAGGCTCTGCAATATCTGCAGACCACCCCACATCACAACAAGGATAAAAGCGTGCGGATCAACTACATTGAATTGGTGGACTTCACACGAATGTCCCTCAACAATATCAAAAGATTCAAGCTGACGCCCTCCGAGCGCATTCAATTGGTGCTAGGCACCAATGGCAGCGGTAAGTCATCATTGATGGGTGAGCTCTCGCCTTTACCTGCGATTTCGTCTAACTATGGTAAAGAAGGCTCCAAAACCATATCAATCACCCATCGAAATAACAATTACCTATTGGTCAGCAGTTTCCATCCCACTCAAAAACATTCTTTTTTGAAAAATGGCGAAGAGTTAAATACGGGTGGGACCATTACTGTCCAGAAAGATTTGGTCAAGTCTGAGTTTGGTTATCGTCAAGACATTCACGACTTGCTTACAGGTTCTGAGAAGTTCTCCATGATGTCTCCTTCCAAAAGACGTCAATGGTTGACCGAGTTGTGTGAGACAAATTACGACTATGCAATTGCGGTCTATAATCGAATTGCTGAGCGCAGTCGAGATACTTCCGGTGCTTTGAAATTGGCAAAGAAGCGATTGGTGGTGGAGACTTCCAAAATCATCAGTGCAGAAGAGGTCCAAAAAATTCAAGACGACATCAGTGCGCTGCTCCGAGAAATCGATATTCTCTACAACGCCCGTACTGAGGAAGGTCGTGAAGTTTCTGAAATTCAAAACGAACAACAGCGTTTGGAGACAGAAATCATCGCTATTTCCAACCGGTTGTTTTCCGTCAAAGGGGCTTTTGCTAATCGTCAAATCTTTACTGCTGAGCAAATTCAAAGCGATATTGAAAACATCAAACACGAACTCACGCGTCTGGAGACTCAGGTAGACATTCATAGCAAAAACCATGCCGATCTCAAAGAAAAACACGAAATCTATCAGAAAACAGGCGCGGTAGGTTTGGATGATCTTCGTCAAAAATACGATGAGTTGGTGAAGAAGAAAGAAGAATTACAAGAATACAAACGACTTGGTTTAACGTTTGAAAATCCAACAATTGCCAAAGCAGCTCTGGAATCCATTTATGACGTGCTGCATCGGGTATTGCATGAGTTGCCAAGCAATGAAGGTCGGCACTTCAGTAGTGAAAAACTTCAAGAAGCTAAAGACAAAGAGTTTCAGCTGAAAGAACGTTTGAAACAAGCTCAGGCTATCCTCGAACAATACCGGCATCAAAAGACGCATCTGGAACAATTGCGCGATGGTGAACCTGTGGAGTGTCCTAAGTGCGATCATCGCTGGGCGCCTGGTTTCAGTGCGGAGTTGTACCAGAAAATCACAGATGGTATCCAAAAGGGTGCTGAGTTTGTTGAGAACACACAGGTTGAACTAGGGGTTTTACAAACCATCATCGAGGAAAATAACCACTATGGTGATTTGTTTCGAGAATACACTCGCTGCATGCGAGCCACAGCTGTGTTGCAGCCAATGTGGTCGATATTGGTTGATAAAATTCAAACATCTCCACTATATTGTTTGAAAATCATCGATCAGTTGAAAGCCGATTTGGAAATCGATTTGCAATGTGTTGCGTTAGACGAAGAAGTAGCCAGAAACAATCACTTGATTGAGCTGGCTATAAAAGCCAACAATTTGGACATCGACAAAATCTGTGAGCAGATGGAGTTACTGGAACAACAGCTTGGCGACCTCGCCATGAGGATGCGTCAATGTCGCGAACAACTGGCCCAGAAACAAAACGATTTGCAAAGAGTCAACGAAATCACCAAACTTGGTATTCGTATCGATGAATATCGCAAACAACTCTCCAGTGGAACCGATGAACTGATTAAAGCCACACGCAACGCAGTGATCAATCAGTGCTTGCGTGAGCTGCAAATTGAGTTGGCGCAAAAACAAAATACCTTGAACGAAATCAATGTTCAAAAAGGCATTGTCAATGACATTGATGCATCAATAACGCGTTTGATGATGGAGGAAGAAGCTCTGAAGATACTGGTAGCTTCTTTGTCGCCTCACGATGGTTTGATTGCTGAAGGCTTGTTGGGTTTTATTCGTAACTTTGTTCGCAAGATGAATACGCTGATTCGAAAGATCTGGACGTATAAACTTGAAGTGCGTGACTGCAGTATTGATTCTGAACATGGCGCGGAATTGGATTACAAGTTTCCAATGGTGGTTGGTGAGCACAACAACGTAGTTCCGGATATCTCTAAAGGTAGTGCCGGAATGCGCGAAATCATTGATTTGTCATTCAAGATCATCGCAATGCAGTATCTTGATCTGCAAAGCTTCCCTTTGTTTGCAGATGAATTCGGCCACGCCATGGATGCTGAGCATAAGTCAGCAACAGTTCATTTGATCAAATACCTGATGGAGCATTTTGCATTCAGTCAACTGTGGATGATCAGTCACGATTTTGTACAATTTACAGCGTTGTCAAATACCGACGTTTGTGTATTGTGCGAAAACAACATTGTCGTACCTAGCAAGTATAACGAACACGTTGAGATGGCTTGACAACATAAAAGGCCTGGGGACAATCCCCAGGCCTTTTATGCCGTTAAACCCAAAAGGGTCCGTAGTATTGATTGAAACCAGTCAACTCTTCAATATCGACAATTTTGAAGAGTTCAGTGCCAGGCAACATGATGGCCATTGACTGAGATCCTATCCAAAACAATGATTTTGGATTTGCAGCTATTTTCAAGCGACTGGTGTTGCGATCTGTGATTTCGTAATCCACATAATCTTTGGTACTTAACGGGTACCTCAAATACGGGTTGATTTGTTCCGAAACAATATCACTCAACCGCATCGGCCACCTGTTGAATTTCAATGTAAATTGAATTCCTTCAAGATGTTTGGCAATGTATCGGCGACGATACAAAAAGCCAATTTGTCTAACAGACAATCCGTAGTCGTACGTGGGGTCGATCTTGGCGGAAATGAAGGTGTTCGGATCAAGCTCAACATCGGGCCGCGCATCGAGCTCGGACGGATCACCATAGCTGATCCGCTCTTCCGGAATACGAACCCCGGTGGATTCGTAAATCAAATCGGTCAAGAGCTGGATTTCTGTTTTACCCAAGTCGTGTTCATCAATGATAACCATGATTAGACCTCTTGGGAATTCAGCACTATTTTGTCAGATCCGATTTTCCAAAAAGATGCTATTGTTCGCTCCAGTGGGTTGTAAGGTGGAGACGAACTGTCGTAAGAAATCAATCCCGGCTCAGGCGCAGTGTTGAACGAGTAGTTCCAACGTATCCCGTCGGCGATATTGATAGCCCACTGTCCATCCTCTTTGGTTTTCCAGTAATCACTGAGCTTACCGTACCCCGTTAGCAGGGGAAATGAAGGCTCGGTGTGACTGGTGTACATGTTAGGCAACACAGTGCGTTTGAGTTGATGGCGTTCTGAGAAAATGTGATCGCTGTTCACGAATACCAAAAACGATTGACTCAATGTGAAGTATTTTCGGATCACACTGTCTGAAAACAACTCAGTTTCACTGACTTGATTTTCATTGTGATTGAATACTTCCAACTCAAAACCACTAAGATCGATTAATGGTTTGGATTCAAAATAACGCTCTCGCCACGGAATGTTTCGAGGACTGAATGCGTACAGTGTGTCGCTGATCTGGAAAAATGTACGTTCATCCAGAAGATGCAGATAGCCACCCAACACCAGCATTGGAAGCTTACCGGGCTTGGGTTGTCCAATATCCAGATACACGCGCTCACTGAGAGGTTCATCCACATAACGTCGATGCACCATGTCGTCAGTTATCGGAACAAACTCCAAGTCCCCAATTTCGCGAAAACTTGTGATGCCGATTTGATTCATTCCGGAATGGCGACAAGACTTCATCCCGTCAACGACATAAACGCGCTCACCATCGGTGTCTGTGCGATGGATCAGGCCGTTGATGGTAACCAAACAACTTTTGTGAAAGAGATGGTAGTCCGTATTGCGTCGAGACAAACTCAACCAGTTTCTTTCCGAGGCTGGAATGGTAGAGCCGATGTGTCCAATTGGGGAAATTGGCTCTACCTTATACCGAGCTCGGAAAGCATCACTGTATTTGACCCAAGATGTCTCAATGTGATAAAGATCATCTGTTGTGGGTAGTGCCTCATCAGCGATGGTGCTCAGCAGATCTGGCAAGGTGAATGTGTTTGCCGCATTTTGTTCTTTGATTTGACTCAGGATCAATGTGCGGTTTGTTGCGAAGAACGGATTGCTCAAAACAGCATAAACTTCTTCATAATCTCGATAAAGATCAGCCAGTGGCAATTGAGCAATATCAATGCTCGTCCATCGACTGCCTGGTGTTTTGGATTTACCGATAGCAGAAACCAGTGTGTACATACAGGCTCTCTTCTCTAATTGATGTGTGAGTGGTGGCGTCTTCGCCTCAAATAATGTGATCGACTTAACCCGATTTCGTCGCGCTTGTGGGTCGAACATCCGATTTATTTTGCTGTCGTGAAAACAGTAAAATTTCACCCCAGCAAAAAAGAAATTACCTTTTTTAAAGAAGGCACCTGTAAATGACTACCGTGACATATCCTTTCGACCCTACGGGTAGCAATCCGCTTTGCCGTATTGTCAACGAACAACATGTGCTGACCTCACTCAACGATACCGATTTGTATCAGATCGTTATCCCCAGTGCAGCACCATTCTTTACCAACAACCTCATCATGACCTTCCGCAACCCGGATCAATCCGTGCGGACATTGGTTGAAGGTATCGACTATTACTTCACGCACCACTTCATTGGCGCGACAAAAGCAACTGCCAAACCACTGGCTGGCTCAATCACGTTCCTGGACAAGGACATCACCGGTGTTCTGCGTCTGACTTACCAGACGATTGGTGGGGTGTGGACGCTTGATGATAACCAGATCGCTGAACTGCTAGCCAACATCAATAACAACCCTCGCACCACAGCCTGGGAACAGGTGGTTCAGCTGCCTTTTGCATTCCCAGTCATTGATCATGAATGGGATTTGGTGGATATGGTGGGTGCGTCCGAAATCGTAGACGCCATTCAAGGTATTCGCGATGCTGTGCTGGCTGGCAACGCCGGCGGCATTTCTGCACACGTTGCTGATAAAAATAACCCACACGAAGTCACCAAGACTCAGGTGGGATTGGCATCGGTTGAAAACTACCCAATTGCCACTCAAGCCCAGGCGCAAGGTGGTACCAACCACACCACCTACATGACGCCGCTGCGCACTGCGCAAGCAATCGCGGCGCTTGGCGGTGGTTCAGTGGCTGATCACGCAGCACGACAGGATAACCCGCACGCAGTAACCAAAACACAAGTCGGTCTTGGTGCGGTTGAAAACTACGGTGTAGCTACCAATTCTGATGCTGTTGCAGGCACGGCCAGCAACCTGTACATGACTCCTACGGCAACCAAAGCAGCCACGGACGTCATTGCAACATCGCTGACATCTCACGTCAATAACTTCCTCAATCCGCACAACGTGAGTAAATCACAAATCGGATTGAACTTTGTTGAAAACTATCCCGTGGCCACCGCAGTGGAGGCTCAGGAAGGCAACGTCAACGACAAGTACATGACACCGCTGCGTGTTAAGCAAGCGATTGCTGTACTTGCCGCAGGTGACCTGGCTGCACACACCACAGACTTCACAAACCCGCACAACGTGACAAAGTCACAAGTCGGACTGGGCAGTGTGGACAACTACGCAACAGCAAACCAAGCGGAAGCTGAAGTTGGGACTGTCAACAATAAATTCATGACGCCTTTGCGTACCGCTCAGGCCATCAGTGCGTTGATTGGACAACAATTCCTGACCCACCTCAATGCCAGTAACCCGCACAACGTTACGAAAGCAGATGTTGGTCTTGGCAACGTTCTGAACTACGCCATCTCAACTCAAGCGGAGGCTGAGGTTGGTACGGTCAATACCGCGTACATGACACCTTTGCGTACTGCGCAAGCAATTGCGGTTCAGGTTGGCAATGCGGTATCATCGCACATTGCGCGCACAGACAACCCGCACAACGTTACGCTCGAGCAAGTCGGTGGTGTTTCACCAGCGCAATTGGCTGCGGGACTGTCCGGGAAAATGAACATCGGTGATACTGCTGCCAACTCCAACCTGTTGGAAGGCAAAAATATTGAGAACATCACCACGGATGTGTCTATCAGTGTTTTGGCTGATTTGAGAACCTTGATGGCTCCTCAGTATCGCGTTAATACACCATTTAACGTTGCGGCCGGAAATACCGATATCTGGCTGCTGCTGGGCGAGCACTTCCTCGACCAAACAGCGGCAGACGCCAACGGTTCTGTTCAGTGGGTTATTTCTGGTGGCGGCTATAATAGCAGCGCCGAGATTGCCGATCTGAACATTACGCTGAATACGTACCTGTTGTCAATTCAGTTGACGCCGAATGCAGCCGGGGATCAGATTCTGGTGGAATCTCACCTGAACTACCTCTCCAAGGGCGGCCCCATCAATCATTCATTTGGTTACGTTGTGGATACTGCGACTTCTCGAATCAGGATCTACATGAAAGTGCCAAACGGCCACTCTCAGTTGACGGTGACTGATTTGAATTCAGGCGATTGGTCTTTCTTTGAACCGACTTATCACGGGGTAACCGATCCCTTGAACCTGGTTCCGATTGTTCCCGGATGGCTACACCATCAAGATCCGACCTTGGTGCGGTCCAGCGATGTCGCGCAAGCAGTCTCGGACAGTCAAGCCTTTGTTCTCAATGAGCTGAACAATCAGGTCACAACGATCAACAACGACATGGTCGCCTTGCGAGATGAGGTTACAGCGGTATTGACCACAATGTACATCGCAATTGCTGGTGTGGCTCCGCAAGTCTGACCATATTTGAACACAATACCGGTTGCGATAAGTTGATAAAACTTTAACGACCGGTGTTGTGTTTCTTTTCTTTTTTTGCTTTCAAGACGGATAGAAAAATGACGACACAACTCTATCGATACCCACTGGATATCACGGGGGTTAATCCCGATAATCGAGTGGTTGGTGAAATCCACGAACTCCCCAATCGAACTGTTCGCGCACTTGCGCCGCTGTACGGTGCTTTCTATACCGAGTCTGTGGTGATCCGTGATACCAGCAACGGTCTGGTACTCACCAAAGGTACTCAGTGGCGAGCCACCGAGATGTTCGAATTCCCCACTGGACGCTACGGTAAGGAAATCTGCGGCATCATCCTGATCACAGATCCGACTGTCTCCAACACAGTGGAGCTGGAGTACCAGGTGTTGGGCGGTGAATACGGGACAAACTTGGACGCTGTGCTGCAGATGCTCAACGTCTACACCGAAGATCGTCCTGTTGCATGGCCTGATTTGATTGGCAAGCCCGATGCTTTTACTCCGGCTGCCCACTATCACGACGCTGGGGATATTTACGGTTTTGAATACGTGGTCAACGCTTTGGAGCGTTTGCGTCAAGCCGTGCTGTTGGGTGATGTGGCGTCTCACGACGAAATCCTGAAATACATCGACCGTCAGGATGATGGGTTGCGCACGCTGCTCGGCCAATACCAACAGTCTTTGAACGATCACATTTCGAACCAGGCTAACCCCCACGCCACAACCAAGGCCCAAGTGGGTCTCGGTGCCGTCCAAAACTACGGCATGGCTACCAATGCGGAAGCCTTGGCGGGTTTGGTTGGAGCGGCTTACATGTCGCCAGTGACAACCAAGTACGCTATCGATGGATTGGCAGTGGCTCCGCTGAACACGCACATTGCACGTACGGACAATCCACACTCGGTAACCAAAGCCCAAATCGGTTTGGGGTCCGTTGACAACTACGCTACAGCCACGCAAGCTGAAGCCGTTGCTGGCGTCGCTACGAACCGTTTCATGACGCCTTTGCGTACGAAAGAAGCAATTGATGCGATTGCTGGCGCAGCACTTCTTGCACACACCAGTCGCACGGACAATCCGCACTCGGTGACAAAGTCCCAGGTTGGTCTGGGTAGTGTGGAGAACTACGCTGTGGCGACCTTGGCGGAAGCCCAGGCAGGCACCAGCAATATCAAGTACATGACACCTTTGCGCACCAAAGACGCCATTGACGCGCTGGTCGGTCAGTCATTGACGAACCACATATCTCGTACCGATAACCCTCACTCCGTGACCAAAGCTCAAGTGGGTCTGGGTAGTGTGGAGAACTATGGGATCGCGACACAAGCAGAAGCCTTGGCGGGTACGTCTAATGTGAAATACATGACTCCGCTATTGGTTGACGATGTCTTGAATTCACACGAGAGCGGTGGGTCGCATGATTCACGGTATGTTCGTCTGAATGCTGCTGTATCGACATCGCTGCGCGAATCTGGCGGTCAATTGCAGGCTTACATCGCTGGCGCTTGGCGCGTGGTGTGGCCGCCTCAGTGGCAGTAATTTCTAACAATAAAGTTGTTAGAAAATATGGGTAGAAAATACGCCTCGGACAATATCTCATGAACCCATTGATAGATTAGGATTTGTCATGAATGAGGTAAAGGTATTTAAAGATTTGGCTTTTTTCATTCAGAAAGAAGATCTCCACATCGACAAGGTGTTATTTTCTACCCACACCTACGAGCAGCAGCTTGTAAAAATCATCTCGACACCTGTCGATCACTTCACCGCCTCTAGTGTTGGCGAGATGATTGAGCATAAAGACAAGACCATCAAGATTGAAGGCATGGAGAAGCTTTCGGCAAAACTTCATGCAACTTCCCGCACGTTGAGCAGTTGGTTCAATCACATCGGACCAGTGACTTGTCATTTGTTTATTGCGCATGAAAACTCATCCAGCTTTGACAGCCACACAGATCCGGACGATGTGTTGATTTACATGGTTGAGGGTGAGAAAACTGTGTTGTTCAAAGATGCAGAACCCCTAATCATCAAAGCTGGTGAAGGTCTCTTTATTCCTTACGGTGTTGAACACCAGATAATCAATCACAAAGCCTCGCTGATGTTGAGTTTTGGCTTAGAGAGATTTTTATTGGAGAAATTGTAATCATGATGCGAACGGTTTACGTTAAAACCACGGAATCGTGTAATCTGGATTGCAAGCATTGTTTCACAGGAGGCGCCAGGCCGCCTCGAACATTCTTGGATCTGTCTAAGACCATTGATTGGATTGACAGATTTGCCAAACACATTCCTTCCAGCGATGACGTGCATTTTGAGCTGCACGGCGGAGAGCCATTCCTGGCTCCTGTGGAAATGCTCAGAAGTCTTACAAACGCCATGCGTGCAACATCGTTGCCAAACATGAGCATTGGTGCTACCACAAATTTGGTTTATAAACTCAAAGACGATTTGTTTGAGTTTATAAAAAATGATCTCGACAGCATCGGAACGAGCTGGGATGCAGGTATTCGTTTTTCCAACCAAAAGCAAGAATCATTGTGGAGAAACAATTTGAAAATGCTGACCGATTCAGGAATCAGCGTTGTTCTGAATATCAGTGTTTCGAGATCAGTTGTTGAAATGAATACTGATGATCTGGTATTGTTTTTACGCGATACCGGATGCTATAAAGTTCTTTTTGACCGCATTACTCCGAATGGCAATGCAAACAACCATTTGGAGCTATTTCCATCCAATGCGGAAATCAATCAGTGGTACCTGCGTATGCATGAGAGTACGGAAAAACTAGGAGCCCGTCAGTGGTTCCATAACGCCGCTCTTGAAGATGTGTATGCTAAGTTTGAAAACAGTCACTCATCATGCGGTACGTTTTGCAGGGATTGTGAAGAAAAGAATTTGACACTCAACGCCGATGGCAGTATTGGTGGGTGTCCTAATTCAGCACCAGAAGAATTCTTTGGACATATCGACATGTCCATGGATGAGTTGTTTATTGCCCCAAAAAGACTCAACGTCATGGCCAGTGAACGAGCTCGAAACGATCTGTGCTACAGCTGCCCTGTTTTCAGCTATTGTGGTTCGGATTGTCACCGCTTGGCCTGGGAAGGTGATGTGTGTGCATCACCAAGACAACTTATGAAAAAGTTAGCGGGATTGCCGTATTCTGAACAAGGCAAAAGTACAGCTCCCAAAATCATCCCCATTTTCGCAAGGTAATGATCATCATGGCGGACATTCAAAAATCAAACGTCAACGACAGACTTTGGACCCATATTGCTAATCGAATCCAAACTTCGATTGCTGTCAATCAAGCGCATCCCAATGCATCCGGATCTCAAAATTTTCAAACTGATCCGCGAACATCGATACCGCTGACAACTTCCGACGATGCCAAATGGGCGGAAATGCTCAATGCGGGCAGGGCAATTGCCAAATACTTTACCAGGATAACTTATGGCCTGTATGGTATCTCTGGTAACGTCTCGCCGGCATACAACGCCTATGGTTACTTTTATGTTGACCCGGCACGGCACTCCGCACACTACAACAACGTTGAGAACCAGCTGACCAACTACACAGCAGCGAACCCATCGCCGACAGGCATGACGCTGGCTCAGGTTGAGGCGCAGTACACTGCTCTTTCCAACGTCATCATCGCCAACGCGGCTCAGGAAACGCCAGATCTGCGGATTTGCCACGCTTCTTGCCACTCGAACTGCCACGCATCCAGGGGGCGTCGTTAAAATGATCAATTTGTTCAAAACCATCTATCTGCAATCCGACAATCTCATCACGTGTTCATCGGATCAAAGCAGAATCATCTTCACAGACAGGCAGTACAAACATCCGTTTGTACCCACAGAAGTGATGGCAGTGCCTGGAATCAAAGACACCATCTTCAGCATGGAAGAGTTGGAAACCAAATATGGCGACATAGAAGGTTTCTTGAACATGCTTTGGCTGTCTGGGGAAAAACTTGTGGTGATCGCAAGCCCTCAATTCTTGGCCACACTGCTGATCTACTACTGGAAGGGTTTGTTCGCAGACTCCACTGCTGATTCGCTGTATAAGTTGTACCGTTATTTCATTTATAACGAGAATCTGTTCACAGCCACTCTCAATCGTTACGAATCCGACGATGGCTTGCAAGAAGACAGAGAGCTTGTGCCGCTGGATTTGGACACGTTCGCAGCCATTTACAAGAGCACCGGGTCTTGTGAATTATCGCGAAACATGGATATCGAGAATGTCCCGATCGAGTATTTGTTGGCAGGTTATTTCGCAAAAACCAATAGCGATAAACACAACCGCGTCATGCGTGACAAGGTTAAGCATTTGGTGTTGTGCAACCTGATCGATATCTTGGAAAATGATCGCCCTCATTTTTTCAGAAGCACGCACAACCAATATCTGCTCGACGGCGGGCCGGACTCAAAAGAAATCATCAATCCCTTGGATGTGATTCGGAAAAATCCGAAATATGTCTGGTTGTTTGATGAGAAGTTCAGTCAGAAGAACCTGTCGTGGGTTATGTCTCGTTACCACTATGCTGGCATCAAACAAATTTTTGAGATGTACAACACAGTGTTTTCCAAGAACACACCGTTCTACGCCGCACAATCGGCGCTGCCGTTCCTGGAGCAGGACGATATCGATGGTTTGTTGGACTACGATATTCAGGATGAAAATGCCACGTTTTTCACTGAGCGTTTGTACCTGAGAAAAATCAACACCTTGCTCATCTCTCACTTTTACCAGCTGGTGCGCTTTGGTCGCAGCGATGAACTCGCTGTCTACAAACTGGCAAGCTAACCATCCATCAACATGTTTGAACGCAACGACGTAGTTATTTTTCTGAGAGTGGTGCAGGGCTGCAACATCAATTGCAGTCATTGCTTCACATTGGGTAACCAGGATCAAGTTCTGACCACGCCAATGGAGTACGTGGTCAAGTTCTTGGAGGCTATCAAAAACAATGTCGACCCGCAACGTGGTGTTATTTACCTGCACGGCGGAGAAACGTTTTTGGCGCCAATGTCTTACTTGAAAGAAGTCACTGCTTTTACCAGAAAAAACTACGGCGCTGCGTTCAGCATTATCCCACAAACCAATTTGATTTACACCATTGATGAAGAGTATCTGGACTTCATCAGAAATCACTGCGATGGGCATGTGGGAGTATCTTGGGATGCCAAGATTCGTTTTGGTTCCATCAAGTCAGAACACGCGGTACGACAAGAACAATTGTTTTTCAAGAATTTCAAACTGCTTATTGCCGCCGGCATTAAGGTGCATGTGAACATTACAGTTCAGAAGCATTTGTTTGAATACAGCCCGCAACAAATCGCGGATATGTTTGAAGGTGCTAACAGCATTGATTTTGAACATCTGTCTGTTTTCAATGAAAAAACAAAAGCCATTCGACCCAACTTGAAACGATGGGCTCAATGGCTGGATGGCTTGACAAACATCTACGAGAACCAAAACGTTTCATGGTGTTTGCCGCAGATTGACATGTTTGTCAAATCTTTGGAAAACGGCATTACCTATCAATGCAAGTGTAATTGTTGCGACAGAAGAACATTCACACTTAATCCGAACGGAAGTACTGGATTCTGTCCGGATAATTCTTACATTGACCCCTCATCGCATGTGGATGTTGCACATGCCGATTGGGCTTTGTTTGAGAGAAAAGCACACGAAGCATTTATTGCAAGACTGGCTACTCTGAATACTGAGAACTGTTTTGCTTGCGAGCATTACAACGAATGCGGTGGAAATTGTGAAGACACGTTATTCGATGACAGCGGTGAGTGTCCGCTGTCCAAAATGACCATCGCGCGCATCAAAGAACACAAAGACAAGTTCATCAAGCTTTTACACGAACGCTCTGAGCAAAACTTGTTGGAATTCACCAAAGGTAAATCATGACTTCCTTGCTGAGCAAAGATTCCTCGAAACTTCGCCCCGTTACCGTCCCCATTCCCACCGAGAGTATTAAAGAATACTTTACTGACAAAGAAATTGTCTTCATGGTGGACTATGCAAATTCCCGCCTGAAAGGACAAACTTTCCTCACCTATCTGTCCAACTTGAACATCCCGTCGGATGTGGTGTTCGGCCCGGACTTCACTGAGGAAATGTATTTCGAGGTGATGAAGGCATACATGTCTCAGCGCATGGTGGTCACCTCGGAATGCCTGAACGTTCATGTGGCCCAGCTATTGCTGCTGGCCAAAGGGGTGAAATACGAAAATATCCCCTACAAAACCAACATCGGTGAAGAAACCATTTTCAAGTTTCTGGAAGACAATCTGGACATGGTGCTGCGCTGGCTGCACTTCATTGATTCTTCCATGATCTTCTGTACTTTCGCCATTGAAAGCCTGAATCGGGAGTTCAAACCTTTTGAAAAATTGGAAGTGATTGAAGACAAGGAGTACGTTGGTCACAACGTCGTCAATCTGTACACACTGCCCATGTTTACACAGTGTTACTTCGGATTGGAAGGCGCTACGTACCGCGAATCATTCTTCAAACACCAATTTGAAGACTACATGTTTGCCAATCAGCGACTGGTGAAGTACTTCAATCATCCGAGCAACATCATCGCTCATGTCTTCGAAGGCATGGCAAGTGGTGCGATTGACAAAAGCAACCCGCTGGGGTTTTTCGAAGCTGGAAAGATTTGAATCATGACCGATTTGACCAAAACGGATAACTTCCTTACCTGTGATGAAGTCCGAAATGCCAACAGCTACCATTTGAGTTTGAATCTGGAATTGCTACGCGGTTGCCAGTTCAGCTGTAAAGGTTGTCACGTTGACACGTACGGGGCCAAGCCTTTGACCGACGAATGGATGACTCAGCTAGAAACCTGGCTGGATTCCATGGAGCTGGAAGGTCAGTATCTACCCACTGTTGTTTTTGTGGGACCTACCGATTTCCTGGTAGCGGATAACACCATTGAGGTTCTTACACAACCTCGGATGATTGCATTTTTGAATCGTTTCAAACGACTCTCTTTGCAATCCACACTGATCGACCTCAAGGGTTTTGAAGATATTGCTGACGTGCTCAAGAAAAACTACCAACAGATGGAGTTGGAAGTCAACATCTTGATGGAGCCCGAGCACGTCGAGACAGAAAAGTATCTTCAGACCATCCACAAGCATCGCGATCAACTCTACACCTACTTGGATTGGCCGAAACTGATCAAGTCGTTTTGCATCATGAATGTCTACGACTATGAAAACGTCAAGAAGGAAAACATCGCAGAGCTTTTGGTGAACTACCGAGAAATGCACAAGCGTGTGTCGGATCTTTTCGATACCACGATTGATTTCAATTTCTCTTTGTCCAGAAAGCACGACAAACTCAAACCGGGTGAAGCTCAAGAAGCCATCATTCGTGTAACTAAGATGTTTGACACCAGTGTAGATCGAACGAACAACCAGTTCATTCGGTTTTCATTTGGCAAGTTGACCGACTGCTTGATCGAAAAGCATTACAACTTCCTCAACGGACAATGGTTTGTTTCGCCACTGCTCTACGATCGCTACGCGGCGTTTGTGGAGCCACTGCGCATTCCGATGGTGAACTACACTTACCAGGAGACCGAGTGTTTCGAGGAAGCCCTGCAGCTCAACCAGTATGAAAATGCAGGCAACAAGACCGAGTGTGCCAGTTGCCGGTACCTTGGCTCATGTATTGATCGCAACATCCTGAAGGTGATGGACATTTACGATATCAAGGATTGCATCATTGCCCGTGATGCCTTGGATGTCATTAACGAGCGTCCGACCTGAAGTCACTCCCAACATAAAGAGACTAGGGGTTGTCCCCTAGTCTCTTTATTCCGTACTCATTGTAAAAGGCTTACCCGTGAACAATCAAGAACTCCGACAGCTCCTGGGAACGAAAGTCCCTAAGTCGAGCGAAATCGAACACCACCTCTTTGAGCTGTGTAATCTGAATTGCTCGTTTTGCGGACAAGATCATGATTCGAAAGAAGGCATCGACACCATCCTGGAAAAAGCGCACCAGACTGTGGAGTTCATGAAGAGTTCCGAGTTGAGGGAACACACGGTCAACGTCATGGGTGGAGAGATCTTCAACGATCTGGTGGATGAGAAAGTGTTTGAGGACTATTACCAGTTTTACAAGATCATCCATGACTGGGCGCAGGCCAATGACCGCACGGTGCGCATTAACTTCGTCTCCAACCTAATCTTCAGTAAAAATCTCACGCATGTGAAGCATCTACTGGGTCGCTGCACGGATAACGTATGGATCTCCACCTCTTATGACTTTGCTGGTCGTGGATTGGATTTGAACCGCATGATGATGTTCAAACGCAACTTGACAGAGCTCAAGCCCTATATCGGGGTGGTGGGTTTTGTGCTGGCCAGACCCTCTATCCGCAGGCTGCTGGAAGACAAAGACAAGTTCTTCAAAGAAGAGCTGTATCCAAACTTCCCGCTGTATTTTGACTGGTATGTTCCGGAGAGCAGTGCTGACAAAATGATGCCTAGCGAGCAGGAAATGTTGGATGCTTTGCTTTTTGTGGCTGAGAAGTACCCGCAAATTGCCCCGGTCAAAGACCTCCTCGAAAACGAGGAGAACCAAATGACCTGCTTTTCACTGAACAAGACCACCATCTTGCCCGATGGTAGAGAAGTCAAGTGTCGCTACATGGAGTATGAACCCGAGCAGTTTCTTACACCCATCGATTATTCTACGAATAGCGGAATAATTGAATCGCATCTGAGCCGCAATGAGTGCCTTAGTTGTGAGTGGTACAAACGCTGTCAATTTCGTTGTTTTGTGCAATCAGACTGGGCAGCGCTTGTGAGAGAACCGGTATGCATTTTCAAAACTTTCTTCAACCGGTATCCGGTGAAAAAGTAGTCTACTGCAGTATTCGTTTATGCTGAAAACAAAGTTGTTTTTGTAAACGTCGCGTCATTAACAAATCAAAATTTCGATGGTGGAAATAATGAACAAAATGGGTGTGATTTCTTTGCTGATGGGTCGCATGCGCGATACCCTCAATACTTCGGTCCGAATCGATTTTCCGAATCAAGAAGCTTTGTATTCGGATGTCCACCATCAAATTCACAAAGCAATTGAAGTGCTGATGCCTGACCACACTGTTGGTAAAGTCAGGGATTCCAAAGAAGTTGGTTTGTATCTGACAAACTACTGCGATGTTTATTCATCAATGTACAACAATGTTGAGATTCGGGAATCCTTGAAGAACAAGAATGTTGAAGATCAAAAGCTCATTGTTTTTTCAACAACGGCCGAAGCAGTGGATTTCTACACATCACGTAACTTTCCCGGATGTGTTATATCCAACGCCATACATGACGCACTGCACGATGTGTTGACCGATCTGACGTGCAGGGATTTGTGCTTATTCTTTAAACATATGCGGTTTTTGTTTCGACAACTCAACTACCATCACATGGCCAAACCAAACGAAATATTCAAATTCACTGGTGCGGAATGGGATGTTGAACAACCGCGCGACGACTTTGATGAAAGTTTACGATTCGTGATTGATCAGCTGCAGATCGATATAGGTATTTCAAGCAAAGTTTTCTTTTCTTGAAAAGGGAGTACAAAAATGACTTTCGATGATTTGATTTCGATGATGAAAACCATGACCAAAGAAGAAGTGGTCGCCAAGATTTCTGAACTTCCCGAAAAGGAGAGAAAAAATCTCGTCATCGAAGTTTGTCGAAAAACCATGAGTATGGCTAATTACGCCACGGCTGCTTTATGCGATATAGCGGTTGAAAACAACACGGTGGTTGCTGAAGAATCTCGCAAAGAGATGCTGCAGTTAATGCAACGCCTGACCACAAAGTAGCTGCAAATTTCATTTCCTAAAAGGGATAAATCGTGATTAAACTCTTGAAGGTTAAGGCGGGTGATTTATGGATTTGATAATCAAGCCAACAGTGGCGTGTAATTTCCGCTGTACCTTTTGCAGCTCCACACATCTGAGCGAGAACGATTCTGACATTTTGAATTTGGATTATGTTAGAAAATTCTTGACCCGTTTTTCAAATACCAAAACCATCATCATCAATGGCGGTGATCCACTGATGATGAAACCGCAGTACTACTGGGACATCATCTCAATGCTTGACGAGTTGGGTTTGGAAGAAACCACACTTTCATTCACCACCAATCTTTGGGCGTTCTACAAAAAGCCCGAACTGTGGACGGAGTTGTTTCGCCATCCTCGCGTGGGTGTGGCAACCAGCTTCCAATACGGTGATGCTCGCTTGAAAGGGGATTATGAGCCTTTCACGGAGCAAGAATTCTGGGCCGTCTCGAATCTGTTTCTGGAACTTGTTGGTTATCGACCAGAGTTCATTGCGGTGATCACGCCTGAAAATGAAGACACTGTGATGAAGACAGTAGAGTTGGCCAAGACCATGAATGTGGTTTGCAAAGTCAATTATGCGCTGTCATCCGGCCCTCCAAAAACTTTCAAGGGTATCACAATAGGCAATGCGGGTAAAACCTATTTGCTTGCCGATGTCTACGAGAAGTATTTGGATATTTACAGAGCAGGCCTGCACCCATGGGAATACAACACCCAACAGATGATGCGTAGACTCAGGAGTGAGCCAACCACATGTCCGCAAACCAGAAGTTGTGATAGTGGTATTCGTACATTGCAGCCTGATGGAAGCTATTACTCTTGTGGCGCGTTTGGCGATGATCAAATGTATCCCATTGATTTCGAAAAAGAGATGGGTGGTGGATTTGACCGACCGCTGCAAGTGCCTGAATTGCTGAGCTTGAAAAATGCTTGTTTCGAATGTCCGATGTTTCAGATTTGCAATGGTTGTAAGAAAACAACGCACGATCTGAAGCAATTGGGACTGGTTGAACAGCACTGCAAGAAAATGAAAACCATGGCGGCCGAGATAATTGCTATTAACGGCATGCAAGATGTTCTGCATCCGACACCATACGTTGCCGAATACGTTTGAAAGAAAACCATGAAGTCTGTGTCTTTGATTTTTGAAATGCTCAACGGTTGTGGCATGGGTTGTGCTGGCTGTCGTATTCAGAAAGACGATGATTTGGGACCATCCGTCGATCAAATTCTACACCTTCATGGTTTGTTTAAGGATTTGAAAACTTTAGGCGTTGAGCTTAAAGAAATTGAGATTGCACCCACCGATATCCTGTCGGCCGGCAATACTTGGTCTTTGTTGCAAAATGATCACTTGCTGGAGTTTCTCAATGAGTTTTCATTACTGAGTATAAGTGCTTCTATGGTTCATGCGGATCAGAGCAGATACCAAGAATTAGCAACAGCTTTGAAAAATCTCAAAGTCTCTGAAAAGCTCAGACTGATCATCCCTATCGAGATGAATCATGTTTTTAATGACAAGTATTTGCAACGCATCAAAAACAACTTGGAGGTTGTCAATACCGCACTTCCTAACGGCATTTACAGTACGGCCTTGAATGTTATTTTTGACGAAGCATTTGTCAAAAACCCATTGAAGAAGTTCAGTTACGACGAGTTGTTTAGTCGTGTTAACGATTTGGTGATTCAGCCAGATTTTGAAAAATTCAACACACGGGTCGATTTTGTTTTCCATCACGGCAGAGTGCCGTTTACAGACGACAGCCAAAGAGCCTTGTATCTGAACAAAAGTTTCCTGAAGTCATTGGTGGAGCTTAATCACCACTACCACAGGGATTATCAGAAAAGACACGGCATAAAAGCCGGTGAAGTCCCGGCTTTTGTAAAGTTTGATGTGGAGCATGAAGAGCTAGTCTACCACCAAGGTAAGCTCTACGTCAGACCGATTATCAACGATCGAGCCACAGTGTTCGATCAAAAACTACTGTATGCAAAGCCTTGGAGTGCGCAAGGATTGCAAGAACACCTGACCTCTAGGTTTAATGATAACCTGATCAAAGGTGTTGAGTTTGAAGATTGTTCGAACTGCCCCCATTTGCCACAGTGTGCAGCACGTTACACTCAGGATCTAATGCAAATTGCTGGCACCCAGCAGTGCATTACTTTTTTGAAAGATTACTCATGAAGAACCACAACTCCATGGTGTTGGTCATGGAAGTTAGCCAGGGTTGTCAGCACAGTTGCTCGGGATGCATGATCAGCAAATTCAGCAACTGGATGCCCGATCCAGCCACCATGACGAAGCTGCTGAAGATGTTCCAAGAGATGGACTCAGCAGGAATGGATTTCTACGAGATTGAGCTGGGCCCTACAGACATGCTCAGCGCCAGCAATCGTGATGTGATTTTCTACGACAAATCCCTGAGAGAACTGGCCTCTCTTTTCAAGATCACCACGGTCAATGCCTCTTTCATTCATCCCAAAGAAAGAGACTATATTCAGTTTGCCAAAGACATTCATAGCTTCACACCCAACAACTGGGTAGGGCTGGCTATTCCTATCGAGATGAGTCACGTTTTCAATGACAAATACATCTCGAGGATACGTGAGAATGTTCGTGTTTTTCAACAACACTTACCGAACTTCCTCAAAGAAGTGGTTTTGACCGTGATCTTTGACGATGAATTTTTGAGCAGAGCAGGCTCGAAATACACTTACGAGGATCTGTTCAAACGAACCAATGAGTTGAGTGTGCATGATCGCACTATGGTGGATTTTGTGTTTCACCACGGGCGAAGAAATGTGGGCGATCCATACATACAGCAATGTTTCAAAGAGGCTATTGCCAAACTCAATGAGCAATATCTTAAAGACATAGAGCGTCGTGGATCAGATTTGGAATACCGACATGCCCCTGCACAGTTGCTACCCGAATCCCATAACAACGAATTGGTTTACCATCAAGGTGAGCTCTACATTCGTCCCGTGTTGAATGAGCGCGTGGCATTGTTTCACGAACATATGCAATTTCAAGGCGATTGGAGTTTGGAGAACTTTAGACTCCAGTCCCACGATCGCTGGCAGCGTAATTTGGAATTTGCTTCTACCCACGACGAATGTATGAATTGCAACCACCAAGTCGAGTGCGCCAGCAATTACGTTCACGATCTGATGAAGGTCGTTAACTACGATCACTGCCCACTGATTAAGCGCGAGCTTGAAATCATGGTGCAACCACAAATCTTCTCTGTTTAAAGAAAGTCATCATCATGCTGTACGAAAAAGGCTATGCCTTGGTTTTCGAAGTTACCCAAGGCTGCGTCATGGGTTGCTTGGGTTGCCAAATCAACAAAAACCTCAGTGGTTTGCCCTCCGAAGACAAACTGGACGAGCTGTTGGCACTTTTCCACGGACTGAAGGAGTCCGGTGCCCCTATGGCTGAGTTTGAATTTGGTCCAACAGATTTCATCAAGGCCAACAATCGTCAAGCAATCTTCGAGCACCACAAAGTACGCCAGCTGGCCAATCTCTTCGAAATGATCACGCTCAACGCGTCATTTGTTCACAAAGACGTTCAGGAGTATGTTCAGCTGGCCCACGATATCAATCGACTCAACGAGAGCGAATTCAATGGCTTGCAAATTCCATTGAATCTGAAGCACATATTCAGCGAAGGCTACTTTGACCTGATCGAGCGCAACCTTGAAGCGTATCGATCGACATTGATCAAACCTCTCAAAGAAGTGATCTTCACGGTGATCGTGGATGAATTGGGTATCAATCACGCCGATACCGATCTCTACTATTCACGGCTGTTTGAGCGCACTGCGGCGCTCAAGGCCAAAGGGTATGGATTTGATTTCATTTCACACCACGGGCTTGGTAACTTGAGCAACCGCCGCATCCGTGATGATTTCCTCAAAACCATCCGCAAATTGAATCTGGCCTTCTACGAAGAAGTCACCAAACGTGGTGAACAAAAACAACGTCGCTATGACACTTTGAAGAACTTTACCGAATCGGTTGAAGTGGTCTTCCACGAAGGCGAGTTGTATTTGCGTGCCGCTGTGAATGAAAAGTCCAACGTATTTCACGAACGTATGCGTTATGACGACGCGTGGACTGCGCCTACCATGCAATCGCACATCGTGCAGCGATTCAACACCAACTTGGAATGGGCTGCCCAAAACCCAAATTGTGCAGAGTGTTCTCGCATGACGGACTGCGCTAAACGCTTCATCCAAGACATCATGTCGATAACCGATACCCAGCAATGTTTGATCGGGCTCAAGCACATACCACTGCCTGTTTGAGTCGCATCATTTTTTAATAACTGCAAGAGCCCAACATGTCCTACGCTAATTCCGTTGCCTTTATTTTCGAAGTCAGTCACGGTTGCCAAATGAAGTGCCAAGGTTGCAACGTTGACAAACATTCCCCCAAGTTGCCGCCACAGGCATCGATGGATAAGCTCTTGCAGTTGTTCAGAGACCTCAAGGCTTGGGGAATTCCTTTTATGGAAATCGAGTTGGGTCCTACGGACTTGATGAGTGCGGCCAATCGAGACCAAATTTTTGAAAGTCCTGAGATTCGAGAGCTTACCAGGATGTTTTTACTCACGACCATCACGTCATCGTTTATCTATCCCGATAAGGATGATTACAAACGTCTGGCGCGTCAAGTTCATGAGCTGGCTCCGGATAACTGGGTTGGATTGGCAGTACCGCTGGAGATGCGTCATGTCTTCAATGACAAATACGTCGATCTGATACGAAGAAACGTACAGGTGTTTAAAGAACACTTGCCAAATCGTCTCAATGAGACGATTCTTAACGTTATCTTTGACGAACGCTACCTGAGTAATGTTGGCTCCAAATATTCGTACGAAGATTTGTTTTCACGAGTACATGACTTGAGATTGACGGATAACACCAAAGTGGATTTTGTCTTCCATCATGGTCGCTCTAAAATCGAATCGTCCTGGGTAGCCAGTGATTTTCTACATTCGCTGAAAGAACTCAATCGACATTATCTCAGAGACTTGAGAAGTCGCTCTATTGACAATATTGAGGCTCGACACGTACCATATCAGCTCTCCTGCGATGGGCGTGGTGGGGAAATCCTCTATCACGACAATGAGTTGTATTTCCGGCCAGTCATCAACGAGAGAATCACGGTACTTAGTGACAAGATGAAGTTCAAGGGTGAGTGGACGTTGGAGAATTACTTTAACAATTTGTTCTCGCGTTATAACGGCAATATGGAAAAAGCCATGTCTTATAACGACTGCCCAAAATGCGAGCATGTGGCCATGTGCGCGGACCGCTACATTCACGATTTGATGGATGTGTGTGGAACCAAAGATTGTTTGACTCTTTTGAAATCACATGGCGGTTTTGCCAATGAGATTAAGAAAGAAGATCTGCAAAAGTTTAGTCTGATTTGATTTAGGAGGTAGGCCATGCATGACAATAAGCAAATGGCGATGGTCCTGGAAGTTACCCAAGGATGTCAGATGGGTTGTAAGGGCTGTCACGTCAACAAAAACAGTCATGGTCTACCGTCTGACGATGTTTTGATGAACTTGCTGAGCATGCTCTACGAGCTCAAGGGTGAGGGTGTGGAGCTCGCGGAAGTCGAGCTAGGTGCGACCGATGTCCTGAGCGCAATCAATCGCAACGATATCTTTGAACACCCACTGATTTCCCAGATAGTGCAGTGTTTTCAAGTTACCGTGCTAAATGCAGCATTTGTGGATCCCGACGCGCGCCAGTATGTGGAATTGGCCAGGCAGGTCAATTTGTTGTCGCCAAATAACGCTGTTGGTTTGGTCACACCCATTGAGATTGGGCATGTGTTCAACGACAAGTATGTTCAGCGCATTCGTGACAATGTAGCCTTGTTTCGGGACCATTTGCACAATGATTTCACTGAAGTAATATTTAGCATCATTGTAGACCATCAGAGTCTTTCCCTGACGAAGAACAAATACACGTACTCGGACTTGTTTGCCAGAGCCAGGGAACTTCGAGTGGCAGATCACACCGCTATTGATTTTGCCTTTCATCAGGGCAGGCTAAATCTAGATTTACCTTGGATCAGGCAAGATTTACTGGACTCCATCCATGCTCTGAACCAGCAGTATGTTCACGACCTTAACGTGCGCCAAAATATCGAGCGCAGACACATTCCATCACAACTGTTGTTTGAACAAGAGATTTTGGAATTGGTGTTCAGTCAGTCTGAGTTATACATCCGACCCATTCTCAACGAGCGCTTGACGGTGCTCCATCCAAAAATGCGCTACGATGGCCCTTGGAAAGGCTTATCGTTATTGCAAGAATTTCAAGCAAAGATAACCCGCAATTTGTCTTTGTCTGAAAAAATGAAACACTGTAAAGACTGTATTCACGTAAATCGATGCAGCAATCGATACACTCAAGAACTCATGCAGTTACTGGACACCCAGGACTGTGTCAGTTTACTACCCACGCACCATGGAGCCCTATCTTGATCTCGATCAATGAGCACAATGTGGTTCATCTGTCTGTGAACTCTTCGTACTTTTGCAACTTCTCGTGCAAGTACTGCTACCTCACTCCCGAGCAACTCAAGGACAAAAAACTGCTGCCTTTGGAAGTTCTGGACGCTCGTTTGAATGAGATCGTTCAGGGAGGCTATAAATTGGGCCATGCTGACGTTTATGGGGGTGAGGTGATGCTTTACCCTAAGGGTTACGTTCAGGAGCTTAAATCGCTTTTAAACGATTACGGCATTAACGAGATCGAGATCATCACAAATCTCTCCGCTTACAACCCAGACATCGTCGAAGATCTTGATTTTGGAATCAGCGTGAGCTACGATTTCGAACATCGTGAAAAAAGCGACATCGTCTACGCCAACTTGCTCAAACTTCAAAGACCGTACACCATACTGACGCTGGCCATTCCCGAAGTTGTCAAGATGGATGTTGCTTGGATACTCAACTGGCTGTCCACTTTGAAACACCTGATGGCCTGGGAAGTCAAACCCTACTCCATCAATCAAGCCAATGCTGCAAAAGTCAGTAACCGCGATTACGAGCACTTTATTCAGTCCATCATTTCTTCACCAATTCAAAAACATTTTGAATTTTTGAATGAATCTGTTTTGCGCCAAGCAATTGCCATGCAGCGCAACGCTTTTTCAGACGACCACGTGTATATCACACCTTCCGGAAATTTTGGTGTTCTGGAATTTGATCTGAACGATCGAGAGTACTTCTTGGAATTGGACGATTTCAACAAGTACATTGAATGGACTTTGGAAGAGAAGAATCGCGTTTACAGCAACGATCATTGCTCGTCATGCGAATATCTGGGCAAGTGCATCTCTGAACACCTTCGTCCAGTCAAAAACATGGACGATAGTTGCAATGGGTACAGAAACCTTATACGCTGGAGCGTAGAGAATTTGAAATGAAAGAGTGGAAGTTTTATCAAGAACTCTACAACCGTTTGGTGACGGAACATAGCGATGCCGAAAGCCTGCACAAACGGCAACACAACGATGATGTGGTATTTGGCGCCATAGACTACATCACACATCGTGGAGATGTGGGAATCTATCCGGGCAAGAGTTACATGGTGGCCATCATCTATGCCACCATGATCAACCAAGTCTATGGTGATGATTTCTACGAAACACTCAACGACCCTGACCTGCTGTATGGTCAAGACAGGTGCTTTGTACCCTACAGCGAAGATCCTGCCAATTATGACGCTATCATTGAACGCTTGAAACAAATCCCAAATTGGATTGAAAATGGCTGGGCACCTAAAACAGTTGAATACTTTCATCTGGAATGTACTCAAGCTGGAGTCGACGCTGTCAATGAAGATGAAACCAATTTCAACCATTAAAAAACCGAGATGTCGCACATTCATTTTGACAACAACGGCGTGATGGTTTGTGCCATTACAGAACCCAAAAGTTACGAAGGTCACTCCTACGAGGTGCTTGACAAAGACCACACTTTGTTGGCTGCAATTGATTTTCAAAAAGGCGCGGTGGCTGATGTTGGTGTCAATGGCGTGACCAATGAAGCATTGCTGGCTATTTTGATACACCGAACCAAGATTTTGGACAGCCAGTATCCATGTGATGAAAACAAACGAGCCATTGAGCATATGGAGCGCGCTTTGGTCAGCTTCGAAGTCCGCACTGCTCGAAGAATCGCCCGTGGGGTAGACGGTAAAAACGTGGTTTGATGTTTTGATGTGGTTTGAATTTTTTGAAATCATATGTTCGTGTGTCTGTGAATAATTAGACACGGTTCTTGTGATTTTTGAAAGATACATTTATGTCCAAACCACATCAGGGTATTTGGCGATACCAGCTCCCCGAAGCCTACTACTTCAAATCTGAACATCTTCACGGTATCGAGTTCAACAATCCATGGGCCACTATCCTGGGTGGTGAAATGGTGGTCAGTAAAGGTTATGCGTGGGATGGCTGTTCACCAGCTTATTACCTGCCTGTCTTTGGGTGGGTAGGTACTCCAGACGGTGCCCGTGACGAGAACGGGATCCCGCAGGCGTATTACGCGTCTCTGGTTCACGATGTGCTTTGTCAATTCCGTCGCGAAATTCCCGTTACCAAGAACAGCAGTGCGTACCTGTTCAAAACCTTGTTGATCCGTGATGGCTTTCATCCGAAAATAGCTGCGCTGTACGCCACCGTAGTCAGGTACTTCGGACCCCAAGATTTCTTGGGTGATGAGCTGTCATCTCGAAATGCTTGATTTAAGCAAAAAAAAAAATAAACACTCAACGCTTCACCGATAAGGTTGAAGCGTTGAGTGTTTATGCCGTCTTACAGTTATTATTCAGGATCAATTATCAGAATAGTACTACCATCGGGCATTTTGATATTGATGTTTCGAAGAGGTATTAGTCGTAATGAAAAGCGATATATTTTGGAGTGATTACGATGGTAATTACGTCGTCAAAATCTTCCGGATTGATTTTGAACTCAACTTCCATCTTCTTAGCCAGTAGTACGGCATATTCGAATGCGGAAGCATGCTCTTGAATGGTCAATTCTAGATCATCGAGATCACCACTGCCAGACATACCGTCTGGAGCCTCCCATTCCTTCCATAAAGTCAAATATCCTGGACCAATACTCAGCTTGTTGACTTCCTGAACTTGTTCTTTTTCACCGTTCAGAAATTGACTCACGATCATTCCCACGGTATTGGTGAAGAGAAAGTTTGCCGCATGTGGATTATCGAATTGCTTGCAGGGTTTTGACATTTTGCTTATCCTTTTTAAACACAGGGGGTGAAGTTCTCTTTTGAAATATATTCGTTTTACGGGATATATTTGACTTGGTCGATTTGGGAAACCAGACTCAGGAGTTTTTCCCTGAGTGCATCCATCTCTGGTTTGTCCTGCTGACTCAGCACAACAGCGTCATCGCGATCAAGGCGCTGTTTGAAATCAAACGTTTGATCCAATATTTTCTCGATTGGAATGTGAACGATCAACGCTACCTCTTCACGAGATGCATCATCGTCATTTACAATGCATTCGGCGAACTGTTGCAGCTGTTCAGGAATACCCAACGCAGTGCTGAAACAGACGCTGAGCGTCATCTGTCCATCCCGCGTATCGATCATTGGGTCTTTGATAATTGTGTGGTCGGCCATTTCCGTTTTCCTTGAATGGATTGGTTGTTTGCGAACATCGGTACAAATTACCGATTACCGATTTCTTTGAGCAACTGAAGCATTTCGCCGTATGTCAAAGTGAGGTCACCGTCGATACGGAAAACCAGGTTAAGCTCTATGGTTGTGGGGGAGACTGGGTCTTCCATTTCCAGCTCTTTACGCATTTTGTCATTGAGCAAAATCCTGCCAAAGTAGGTAAAGATTTCATCAGCTTGTTTGGAGCTGATGAAATGACCTTTAACCAGCATGCCTGTTGTAGCGATGCAATTGCTTTCCTCATTTTCGCCAGGCAATTTCGCACTTTCACGATGACTATCGATGTATTCCTTGGCTTTCTCAACATTCTCAGTGATAAAGCTCCAAGCACTGGGCCTGACTTCAGTGACGAAGCTCAGGTTTTGCAACCGTCGCATGGCGTCAAAGATGTTATCGGCGTGAATAGAGAGTCGATTTACGAGAAAACCCAAAGAGTAGTCACCAGTTTTTGGAGAAATACCTTTCTCTATGTTTTCGTCATGATTGGCCACCATCAAAGACAGAATGGTAACCAGCATTTCGTCAACAGCCTTTTTCGAAGTAGAAGTTTTGCGAAAAACAACTTTACCGTCGGGTCCGATCATGATTGATTCCTTTTTGAATGGATTGATTATGATTGATTTTGACATCAATGCGCGTATTGATCCGGACTGTCATATGTGTTTATAAATATCTTCAATCTATAACGGCATAAAAGCCAGTGGGAATTACCCCACTGGCTTTTATGCTCGGATGAAATCACTTCAAGCGATTCAAGTTCAAATCGGCCAGTCGGGTCACAGCCTTGACGGTGCGGTAGAAATTACCACAAGTTATCAAGTGCCGAGTCACCATAGAGTCGACGTAGCTTTTGACGAAAAACACAATGTCGTCAATCATGTCGGAGTTATTGCCTTGACGATAGAAATCACGTTCCAATCCATCAACCATGCGGTTGATGGCGGTGTAGATAGTGTTCTCGATCGGACGCATCGTCTTTATCAAAGTCAAAGGCTCGATAGTGTTGTTGATCTCGGACGCCAAAGAAATGATTTTAACCATTTCTTCTTTGGTCATTGACTTGAAAACACTGGTGGATATCTTGAGCTTGGATTGCACCATGTAGTCAGAAGTCAGCAGTTCACCAATTTTCTTTTGTTCAGCACCGCGCCAAGTGGTCAGCAGGTTTTGCGTGGCCAGTCGCCATTCACCCAACAAGTCAGGAGTGCCTTGCGCCCAGGTGCTTTTTGGATTGTTGTAGAGTTTGACGTTTTTCAAAGTCATTGTCGACTGCAAGCCAGCGGGTGTGGTGTTCTTGAAGAACTTCAGGAATTCAGCGTAAGCTTTGGGCAGATCAGTATTGACCAGACGAAGAATGTTGACGACTTTGTCAACATCACCGTTCATGTTGGACAAATAGTTCTTTGCGTAAAGGCCTGCGATGTTTTTGTAAGCAGTCAGCTCCTTCACCAACTCGGCAGCGTTCTTGCAGGTATTGCCTTCGCGAGTCAATGCCCCCAGGATATATTCCCCAGGTTTGATTTCCGGAACGTCATCTGAGCGGAATTTTTCAACCTCGCGCAACTGGGCCACGAGTTTTTCCAAAGCTTCACGGTTCTCGTGGTAATGAGCCGCTTGCTTGTCGATGTTTTTGCCGCCTTTGAGAAAATCTTTGGCATGAACAATCAGACGATCGAAGAAGCCTTCTTCCGCCACATTGACTCCAAGGTAAGCGATGTCGCGCAAACCTTCTTGAGAAATGCCAAGTTTCCTTGCTTCTTGAGAATTGTTCTTGGTCAAAAACACAGTCTCGTAGAGATCAGTGATTTTGCTTTTCTCAGCACTATCTTGAGTCTTGTCCAGAATCATTTCCTCAACCGAGAAAGGCAGTTCCGGAATATCCACAGAAATGTCTTTGAGTTCCAGATCAATTTTGACCCACTCATGATAGCTGCCGTCTTCTTTCAAATAAACATCGACTTCAAAGACCAAACCATTTTCGATCGGGAAATGGTAACGATCTTTGATCATGCCATTTTCAGCCAATAGACGGAACAGCTCGAACATGTCCTTGGTTACCGGGGCCGGCACCTCCAAACGATCGTCTGCGGCTTTCTCAGCCTTGGTGGTCAAGACATACTGGGCATCGTCACCGTCGCGGTGACTGAGTTCAAACTTTTCACCATCAGTACTTTTGACCATAGGGATGACCTTGCGCACCCGGATCTGACCTTTGGCAGAATTGTTCTCTGTCTTGGGCAGCTTGATCGTCCATTGTTCTTGGTGGTCAGCACTTTCGGCCTTACCCAGCACAGACATGTCGCCCAATCGAGCGTAGATCACACGCTCTCGTTCGCGAAACAGTTTGCCGTCTTGAACGTCGGCTTCCATGGAGATATAGCCGATCAAACGGTTCTTTGAAAAATCGCTCATGATTAATTTCCGTTTTATGGAGTGTTGGTTGGAATGGTTTTTTTGTTTTGCCTGATGTACTGTTGTGCCCGGGGATCGGATTCAATCAATGCACGCAGCATGAGATTTTGCATTTCAAGTTGTTTGTTCAAACTTTTGATCTGCTCGTCTTGACGAATGACTGTTTCTTTGATGGTGTCGACTTTTTCAGTTTGCTGCTGGATGTCGCCTCGGTACTTGTCTATCTGGGCTTGACGCTCAGCAATGACTTCAATTTTGTTCTGTTGATTTGCCCACGCTGTGGCGCCAGAAGCCACAGCTGCAAGGATGAACCAGTGGTCTTTCAACCACTTCACCCAGTCGGTGATATTAGGCATATGCTTGTCCTTATAACGGCTCAATACATACAAATGACGGCATAAAAAGTCTCTGGACCACTCGATCCAGAGACGCAAATTGTTACACTGTCAGCTATCGTTCATGGGTGTAACCATGAACTTGATGATTTCTGTGGTGGCGTGCATGAACGTATTGATTATACTGTCATTGAGGCTATCACCTCTGACGACGTATGCATACAACACGCTACCGGTAGTGAGTACAACTATGAAAGCGAAACAGAGTACAAATACCTTGACCACCCAATGACGCAGTCGGCGTTCGTCTCGCTTGGTTTCGCGATCGTCAAGATCGCAAGCATGAACATCGGGAGTGGGATCCAAGCTTTTGGCTTTTTCCATCACTATCTCCAAATACATTGACTTAGCAATGCAACGTTTGTGTGTTTCATCCCCCGCCCGAATACCATCGACGTGTTATTCGTTGGCGTACACTTTTTGCTGCTGTTGTTTCCAGTCTCGCAATTTTTGGGAATTGACGTTGCATAAGATGGTCTTCTCAATTGAAGCACTGTATGCTTTTATGAGAAGGTTTTCTTTTCCAGGCCAATCGGCCGCCAAATAGTCTTCATTATTCGGGGGCTCTTGCAGTGGGCAGTCCTGAATCAGATTCTCGGGTGGAACAATCAAAACGTTTTTGTAGACGTACTTGATCTCAGGTTCAGGGGTTTTACCGAATGTGCCAAAACATCCCGAGAGGATCAAGCAAAACAACAGCGTGATTAGGGTTCGCATTTTGTTTTTCCTTTACTTGGACATCTTCTTGCAAGATGGTTGATTGACGGTGCCGGCACAATACGTTTCCCACAAACCAGTGATTCTTGCTTCACTCACCTCTCGCTCTTTGGCCTTGCGATTAGCATCACTGGCCTCAAGGGCTTCGTATTTCTTGCGAATAGCCCGTACCCTTTCTTCTACCAAGCGGTTGATTTCTTGCAATGTGTTCTTGGCGTTTTGGCTGTCTTTAGCGGCGTCGACCTGAATACCTTCTGTGACTTCGTCAGATTGTTTTTTCTGATCGATTTGTTTTGCCAATACGTCGTATTGGTTTTTCAAAACATCGTGGTTGTTTTTCAGAACCGAGAGCTCACTTTCAATCTTGGTGAACTTTGACTCAGCCTGTGTTTTCTCATACCACTGCCAGCCGATCAGACCAGCAGAGACCATCAGAAAAATCAATGTGGCTTTTGAATTCAAAAGAGTAAATACTTTCTTGACATAAGTAATCATGACGACTCACTTTCCTCGGCATTGACAAATTTTGGAATAAGCCACAGCAATGGCGTCGATCGAGTGCTCATCCAGTTGGTAAAATGGAATTGCACCACAATAGTTCAGATCAGGCAACGCCATCACTGCCATTTTCATGGCATCTTTATCGGCATTACCTTTGCACCCCACGGCCATCTTCACAGTCGGAGGATCCACCAGTTCCAGAGTTTGCACTTGGTCGTATTCCCACACCGCGCGCCGTATGGCATCCAATGTTTCAACCAAAGGAGCAAATGCATTGGGTCGGCGAGGATTGAAAAATGGTGATTCGCAAACAATACTCACCGGCATGATTTCGGTGAATAAGTTTTTCAAATTTTGTTGATGTGCAGCAATTCGTGCAAACCGTGCTGAGTGCGTATCCAGCATTTGTGGATTCATATTCAGTTTGCTGCCAATAAAGGTTACGGCTTGTGTGTACACAATTTCTAAAGTGTAGGGATTCACCGAAATACAGCTAACACCCAAGGTCTCGCTGCCTGGGTCAATGCCCAATATGTGAGCAAAATCATCGTGGTTGGGTGGAAGTTGAAACATAATTGAGTGTCCTTGAGTCAAGCCACCTTTGTTACGGCATAGGGAGGAGGTGGGTTTACCCCTACCTCCTCCCTTTTATGTTGCTGCTGATTACAGAGAATTCAGTAGGAACAGTGGCTCAGTTGCACCCACGGACAGCGTGATGCTGGTGCCCGTGTTGCTGAACTTCATCGGGATCATGGCCGGGATGTGGGAGGCGATTTGCACCCCGATGGCCTCGTTGAAGTTGAAAGTACCGCCCTGGCTGCCTGTGACTTGGACGATTTTATCGACACCAGTGCAGAAACAGATTTCAGAGATGATGGATGCGTACTCGTCATCGTAAAGCACCTTGGCCACATTGATGAGTTCGGTTGCATCGCTCTCAGTCAGACTCAGAGACAGCAGTGCTGATGCTGAAACATATTCACCACCAATGACGTTTACCCCTGTCGATGCGATGTTAGGAGGTGTGGGATTCAGGTTGGAACTGTTCGGAACGAACGGTGCAGTACTTTCCTGATTGTCGGCGATCACTTTGTAATTCATGATCGGCGTAACGTTGCTTTTGTCCAAGCGACGCAGGTAGTAGGCGACGTAAGTCTCGCCATTGTGAACTTCTTCACGACGCAAAGCGTATCGAGCACGCTCCACGCTGGTCAAATCATCCATCACGGGACGCAGAACGAAAGGAATGTGGCCGTACAAAGCGGCATCGGTGGCGCGATGTTGGACAGGTTCGGGTTTGGGAATACCTTCGGCCCCCACCACAATCTGGTGACCGCGGTTACCAATCCCATAATAGCCCAATGTCGGACGATCGTTGGCTGTTGGCAGGGTACCGGATTGGATACCAAACTTTTCGTTGAGGGTTGAGTTGGCGGGATACACCGGCGGAATGCCCAGCAACAAACAGGTTTGAATGTAGCTGGAATAAACGGTACGAGTCACGGACTCCATGTGCTTTTCCTATTTTTAAACTGTGTTGGTGGACCCCTTTAAAACGCGCGAACAATCACACGTTCGTGGGGTCATGATCACAAGATGGTGGCAACTGTGTAAGATTTAACCTACACAGTCACCCCTTTCGCAATTTAAGATCAAGTACGATGCCAGAAATCAGGAACCGTCATTTGTTCTTCTTCGGTCAATCCAACGTAACGATCAATGCCGATCACGTTGGTGATGTCTCGTGGATTGCTTTGCAATTGCGGCAATTCATAACTGATATCTACCGACACTGGAACGCGATTTTGATAACCAAAAGCACCTTCAGCCAATTGAGCATCTACGGTTATTTCGAAATGATGTTTGCCGCTTCTCTCAATCCGAAGTTCTTGATCAAATGTTTGAGAACCCATATCAAACAAATATTTTGCTTTTTGTCCGATATCGGTTTTTATTGTTCCGACCACCATAGGCAAGTACTGGTGATACCGGTTTTCACCCTTGATATCATCAGGTCGTGTGCCGGATTCACCAGCATCAATCACTGGCCCGCTGTTGATGCTGGAAGTATATTGGACACTGTAGCTGCTGAGTTGGCGCATCAGACGAATCATCGCTTGCTGGATATCTTTCATCGAAATGGCTTTTGATGAAAGTGCGCCAGTAGCGGCTTCAAGCAAGTCCGCAGACAACTGCGCCAGGTGCGGCACAGTGTATTCTGAGATCATGATGTTGCGTGCAGAAAACCAATCAGCGTAGTAGATACCTTGAGTATCACCCAGCTGCAAACCGACATCTGCCCAACATCTCGAAATCAAACCTATTTTCTGACCACGAGCGTTGTTCAGTTGTTCAGAACTGGCGTATCCGTATTGCAGCAAAGCAGCTTTCTGTATTTCTTGACAATACTCATAAAAGCTATCAACAGAAATCATGGGCTGTGCCGACGGCAACAGATTGAGCATTTGCTGACCAAAGTCGCGAGACACCACGCGTTCATTCACCACAGACATCACATCGTTGAGTGATGGTTTTGGCAACCGCATCACACGCTCAGCAATGACTTTGGGTAATGTTTCCAATCGGATACCGATAGTTACGCAAAACGCATACACATAGAAGATGAACGCGTCTTTGACAGTCATCACCAAAGTTTCCCCAGTCAGAGGCGAGTTGACGCTGACAAAGGTTCGATAGTGACCCAAGTGACTCAACCACAACCAATGATTAAAGAGAGTATCGGCCAATGTGTATCGCTCTGATCCTGAAAAATCTATGATTGAAGATTCAAGCAGTTTGGTGTTGAGACGATTGGACAGAGAGTACTCCATGATGCGAGCTGCTCTGGTTTGTTCCGTGTCTCGATACACCGCATTGTCTCTGGCCAGTGGATCTTCTTTATCCAAAACATGGCTGAGGCTGAACTTGTTTTTCAGGTCAAAGTTGTACGCCGTGTTCAGCGGTATCTTCTCAAAAGAGATGAGGGGTTTCAAATTGCTCGGCTGCCTTTGCAGATCGTGCCGCATTTCATAAGCACCGAGCGGTAATCCGCGACGGGTCATGATATGTTCTGTGATCCACTCAAACACTTCTTGTTTGCCGCTATTGCGCTCAATATAAGCGATGTTGCGGTAAAGAAACAATGCTTGTGAACGCGTCAGGTATGTCAGATAAGCATCGAGCAAGCCGTGGCTGGCCAGATACTGTCGCAAATGGTAGCTGTGGACCTCATTGGTTTTACACGCTTTCATTCGCAAGTTAATGATGGCTGGCACCAGATTCAGATACATCGTACCCAGCATTGTTGCGGTGTACAGATTGTCAGACAACTTGAACTGTGTGTTGTTCCATCTGACCAAGTAGCTGTAAATCCACTCTTGCAGGCGAGTGATCAACGAATATTCGTGCTCTTCAACCAAATGAGGTGGATACGACAGAATGGTTCCGTCCTGAGCTTCGATAGCTTCGTTCAGATCACACGGATAAAGAATACCCAAAATCAACCGCTCCTGTTCAGGATATCGGTTGACGAGTTCTTTGTAATAGCGCCCTCCATAGCTGTAGGCTTTGGCAGTGGCACGATGATACTGGAGATTTTCTCGGGTGAAATTTATCACCTCCAACGTATCCATTGATATCACTTGCATGACGGTGTCGTCAAAGTGATAGTTACCTGAAAGATTCAGGTAGTACTTCCATGTCGTGGGATCCAGTTTGTCGACAGCCGTTGGGCCTAGTCGAATGTAGAGTTCGTCGTTGATCAACGCAGCCGTATCGGCAGATTTGATGACAATGCTCTCAGCAAGTTGAATCACCGACTCGGTGTAAATCGAATAGTAGTTATCTTCCACGATACCTCCAACCCACTTCTCGAACTTTGAAGTCCGAATATGAGCAAGAACACAATTATGAAATCGATCGGGCTGGTGAACTCCGGCAAACCTTACCCGGTCATGAAGTTGGTCAGTGACAGTCCTGAGATTGCTGCCATAATCAGCAAGATGGTCCGAAGCCCGGTGAATCAGCCTATTTACGGTGCTGATGGTTCCCGGGAAATACTGACACCCAACACATATGAGTTCCGCAATTTGTCGTGGCGTACTGCCCGCTCTGCTGCCGACAGCAAAGCAGTTATGCAGATGTTGCCTGACATGGAACTCTCAGCGCAGATTCTGATCAGCTCCATTTTGTCACCCAAAGACATGATGACGACTGAGCTGATTTTCACGGCACCAGAAGGCGTTCTTCCTGCCCAGGTCAGCGGTGCGCTGTTGGGCTCAATTCGCCAGCATTTCGATCAGGTCTATAAAATTAAGCCCCTATTGAGTAAAATTCTCCGAGATATCCTCTTTGAGAAGGGTAGTCATGTGCGGGCAGTGATTCCGGAAAACAGTCTGGATGAAATTATCAATCGCCACACCGCGATAACCATGGAGTCCATTTCTGATTTGGTGGACAAGAATGGCAAGGTGCGGCCTTTGGGTATCCTGGGCCCTTCCAAAATAACTGCATCCGATCACGATCCGGCTCCCAGCATGAGTCTGGAGAGTTTCAACGAATACAACTATTCGACGGTTTACAAAGACATCGACAATCAAATCACGATTCCCAAGACCAAAAGTAACGATGGTGAAGTGAAGAACCCATACGTTTTGGTTACTGATAACCCAGACGTGTTGAAGTTCCCCAAGATTCGTCAAAAATTGACGACACAACGTATTCATGGCGCGTTGAATACGACTTCCAGTTTGTTCAACAATATCAACAAAAATGCCAGAACGGCATTGGAGTCGATTGCCAGATCCAACAATCCGGGCTCCGCAGAGCGTCGTTTGAGTGATCGTGAACTCTCTGCCGTTATCTACAAGAATCCCGGCAGCAAATTCTCACCGGTCTCGGTGATGAAAACGCCAAATCAATTGAAGCGGCATGCCGTTAGCATGCCGCTGATCATGGAGCTGCCTCCGGAATCTGTGATCCCTGTTCACGTTCCTGGACAAGAAGACAAGCACATTGGTTATTTCGTTTTGCTCGACATCAATGGCAACCCGATCAATTCTTCCAGCGACAAGGACTATTACGCCGAACTCTCTGAACGCATGAATAACAGTGCCAGCGGAAACTCATTCCCAGGCCAACTCATGCAGCGTGTCAAAAGCATGTACAACGGCTTTGATTGCAACAACAGAGAGCATTTGGATTACAGCGCCCGTGTGTATGCGGACATGATTGAGCAGGACCTACTTGCTCGTCTGCGCAATGGTGTCTATACCAACGGTGTGGCTCTTGCTCGCAACGAAGAAGTCTACCGCATCATGCTGTCTCGGACTTTTGCACGACAGCAAACACAATTGTTGTTTCTGCCGGTGGAATTGGTGACGTATTTTGCTTTCCGCTACACTTCGGACGGCATCGGTAAGTCATTGCTGGAAGATATGAAGGTTCTCAACAGCCTTCGCACCATGGTGATGTTTGCCAACGTGATGGCGTCTGTTCGCAATTCTGTGGCGCAAACCAATGTCAAGCTGAAATTGGATGAGCAAGATCCTGATCCTGCTAAAACGATTGAGCGCATGATGAGTGAGATCATTCGCGCCAAGCAACAATCTTTCCCATTGGGCGCCAACTCCCCTGTGGATTTGGTGAATTGGTTGCAGCGCGCGGGTTATCAGTTTTCATTTGAAGGCCATCCCGGTATGCCGGATGTCCAGGTGGAGTTCAGCGAAGGTTCAACGAATTATCCGAAACCGGATTCTGAGTTGGAAGAAAATCTTCGCAAGCGCGCCATCATGTCAACCGGCCTCAACCCCGAAACAGTGGACAATGGTTTCAATGGTGAATTCGCAACTTCTGTGGTGGCCAGCAACATTTTGCTGTCTCGACGCGTCATGCAAATTCAAGAACAATTTACACCGTTTTTGAGCGACCATGCGCAAAAAACCATCACAGCAACACCATCATTGTTGAGCGAGTTGCGAACACACATTGCGAACGCTTACGACAAACTGGGTCTGGATGATGATTGGGTCAAGGAAATTGCCGCAGGTTCTGTCAATGAAAAAGATGCAGTCATCGACTATTTGTTGCTGACTTTTATCAACGGCATTGAAGCGCAGCTGCCACGACCCAATACAGTTACGCTGGAAAACCAATACCAGTCGTACGAGTCATACATCAAGATGCTGGATCCAATGCTGGATTCATTTATCAGCACTGATTTCTTCACCGAAGAAATGGGTGGCGATGTGGCCCAGCACGTCGCGACGGTTCGAAACGTTCTCAAAGCTTACTTTGTTCGTAAGTGGGCTGCCGAAAACGGTGTGCTGCCTGAACTCTCGGAGATCACTGCGATGGGTGATGATGACGCGCCCATGACGGACTTCTGGGAAATGCAGAAGAACCACATGGAGTCTTTGACCAGGACACTGACGGGGTTGATGCGTGGTTTGCAACCAACCAAGACTGCAGCCAATACAGTTTTGGCCGCCACTACTGATTCTGATGAAACGGCCGGGACGGGTGGTGAGCAAACCTATGGCGATGCTTCTGGCAGTGACCTTGGTAACGATGGTGACTTGGGTGGCGGTGATGATTTGGGTGGCCTCGATGATGGCCTGAGTGGTGATCTTGATGGCTCATCAGCTGATCTTCCGGAAGACGACAATGATGACCTGCAATCTACCGGTACTTCTGAAAAACCATCAACCACTGATGAAGAAGATAAAGATTCTGCTGAAAACAAAGTGGTGAGCAACTACACCTACGGTGACAATCAGTAATGATTTAAGCCAAAAAAAAAGTGCAACATATCGGGCCAGGGGGAAACCCCTGGCCTTTTATGCTGCTGTGATTTAAAAATAGATCACTTCCTGCAAATCTGTAGGAATAGGATTATCGCTCGACGGCATCGCTGTTTCTGGGCGCCGATGCGTCGGGATGCGCTGGTTGTCCAACCCGCGAGAAGTGAGATCGAGCGGTTCTGAAGCGCTGATTTCTTCGAATCGCCCAATACATGCCGGGTTTCGATCTGTCAACAACATGCGCCGCTCGGATGCAGTAAGCTCAATCAAGCCTCGACAGTCGAAAGGGTGGAAAAAGAACCCTGGTAGATTCTTCAGTTCATTATTGGTAATGCGCGGAACCGCCTTTGCGGACAATTCATTCGGAAGCTCACCAGTGCGAGCAGTTGACAACTTTCTCTGGCCTTGGGGGAAATATTGTAAATCTGCAGTCATGACAAATGCCCCTGAAGATGAAAAAAGAAAATGGCATATAAACCAGAGGGACCGGCACTCCGATAGAGCTTGGTCCCTCTGGCCTTTTATGCCGCTACAGCAGTTACGCTTGACGAATCAGCAGGCTTTGCTTGTTGATGAATCCGCGAGCCACCTCGAACTTCAAGCCATCCAGAGTCACAATGTAGTTGCGACGATAGGACATGTTCTTGTCGTTCAGACCACCAAGGGTGTTGCTGATGATGGAGTACAGCTTTGCATTGGCCGACTCATCCAGCACTGCTGCCTCACCCGCGATCAATGCCAGGTTCAGTTCATCGGCACGCTCCTTGACGTGGGTGAAGCTGACCATGGAAGCAGCGTAAACCACTTCACAACCCCAGTCCTCGAAGCCCTCCAAATCACCGAACTCATTGATGACGAGATCGCTGGTCTCAGAACTATGCAAAGGCATGATGCTGCGATCGATGATGTAGGCTTCTTTGTCTTTCAACAAATTGGCCACCACATCACCGTGGCGTTTGCGAATGCCGTTGTCCAGAGCATCGATGTCATCGATAAAGCTATCGATGCTCACCTTACCCATGCCCATTTCCAACAGCAACACCGCGTTGACTTCTTTCGTCAGCACAGTGTTGAGGTGATGTCGCAGAGGCAGCATGTCCTTTTTCTTCAGGCTGCTGATGATCTCGCGAGCATCGCGGAAATTGCGCGCATTGCTCAGGTTGTTGATGATGTTGCGATAGTCGTTGGCCAACTCTTCGTTAGCACAAATCAACGGCGTTGCCACACACATCCGGACGCAATGGGCATCGACCCCATCCAGCTTCTTGCCGATCAACGTTTTGAACCGAGCATGAATGCTTGCCGATTCTTCGCAATTTTCAAGCACTGCAACATCTTCAATCACCACTTTGGCGTTGTAGGGCTTGACTTCACCGTTGATCACTTCCTCGCTCTGGCGATCGATTGCTGGTTCTTGCTCTTCGCGATCCACAGGAACTACGCCAATCGCATGCCTTTGATACTCCATCATCTTCTTCTCACTTTCAGAAAGTTCAACAATTACTGCCATGACCGTGCCATCCTCTAGCACTGCGTACATGACTTTTTGTTTACGCGGATTCCATGCCGGGTGATAAGGCTGGGCATCGCTGCGTTTCCACTTACTTCCTTCAGGCAGTTGTTTCTCTGTGTAGAGCGACTGTGCCTTAGAAAGATCTGTTCCACCCACGGTGGCTTTAGGTGCATCCACACCACTCATCCAGCGTGACGGCTGCAATTCTTCCGCTGTAGCAAACTGATTCCATTGCGACGCATTCGTGTTTTCAGGGTACTCGAATTTGGGAGTACCCGTCACTTCGGAGATGATCGCGGGATCGGGGCGAGTGAAAGGTTGTTGCAAGACATCCGCTGCGGAAGTATGGCTCGTGACTGCGCTGGGTGGCGGGACAATTTGTGCCGATGTCTGACGACCACCATAGGCGTAGCCAGAATTCGGTGGTGTTGCCGATTGCGGCGCCGGGGAGCCAGGCTGTGTCGCGCCAGACATCAATGCGTTTTGCACCTGAAGCTGACGACGATACCGATCTGCAGCACCACTGCTCGCACCACCAACAACCGGTCCGGATTGTTGCTGAGAGTAAGACTGCATCCCTTGCGCACCTTGTGCAGAAAACAAAGAACTGGACCCAGTGTTCGGAATGCTACCCATGCTCATGCGGTTGGAGAACATGTTGGCTGCGGGTTGCTGAAAACCCCCACCGAATCCACCAGAACCCCAACCCTGCTGCATCTGCGGCCGCATCGCCATTTGCTGCGCCTGCGCAATCTCTCCAACAATCTGCTGCATTTTGGCAACGCTTTGAATTGCGTCATTTCGCAAAGCCGGCGGCAAATACGCTTCCAGTTGAGGATAGTATTTGATTTGCGCCCCAGTGATCGTCTGGATCACGCGAGGAATCACGCCAAACATTGCTTGCTCGATGGTCACGTTGTTGTTATTGCCGGAATACAGCAATGTGGCGTGAATGTAGTTGACGCAGATGTCGATGAGTTCATGAAACTCCGGGTTGTTGTACCCGTTGCGAGCGTACATGTTGTACGCGAACTGACGAAGGGGATTGCTTCCCGCTTTCGTCTGAATTTCATTCATCGCCACTGTGACGATCACCGGCAAGTATTGCTGCAGCTCCAGCGGACACATCACGTTGGGAATGAAGTGCGGACGCCCGATCTCGATCGTGATGTACGGCTCGACCGGTTGCAGCGGATTATACGGGAGTTGATTCGACTGCATGGGTTGAGGCTGTTGCCAATTTTGATAACTCATTTTCATACCTTTTTCAGTGAGTTAGGTGTTTGTTGCACGATGTACAACTACATACATCGTGCAACATTTTGGATTGTGTCGATTACTCTCTTAGTTTTAATCGACGATGCTGTCTTCAGCAGTATTTTTCAAGGACTTGTGTTGTCGCGAGATTCTGCGTTGAACATCATCCAGCATAGCCAACAGGTCAGGATTCCTGATGATCCGGCCCTTGTGGTCAATGCGTGTGTGGTGATTCAGTTTACCGTGTCCGGACGGATCGCTCTTAGGCATGCCGCTGTAGGAGCCAATTTCCGCCACAGATACGTGAAACTTCTTGCTGGGATCTCCGATAGAACCACGATCGCTGCCTTTGCTGGCGCCGCGACGCGTAGCGCTGGATTGAGGCACCAAGATGGAGGTGATCTTGAATGCCATGTTGTCCCCAGAGTAGCTGTTGCTGGAAACCTCACCATGGTCTTTGCGCAGATCGAAGATTTTGCGCGCAGTCATGATGGAGTTCATGGTGTTGATGATTTCTTTCTTGGTCAACTCTTTCTTCGCTGCCGTAGCGTTGATTTTGTAGTAGAACTTGAAAATGGCTTTGGTGATGTCCATGAGGGCATAGTACACCGTGACCAATTCCTTTTCATACATGCTGTTGATTTTGCCAGAACCCTCCAACAACCAATCGTTGTACTTCGCAATGATGATCGCGAAGAACTCGTAGAGATTGTTGACGTGGATACCCACTTCAGCCATGTTGGCTCGAACGATGGTATCTACGTATTCATCCAGCGAGTGGATGTGGCTTTCCATCTTTTCCAGCAATTTGCCGTGTCCGATGCCGCCAGAGAAGAGTATCTGACCCATCAACAGTTGCCACTGCAGTGTGGAGTCGATGTAGTCCTTTTTCATCATCTGCGGGAAATGATCCACCACGTAGAAGAACGCAGCGATCATGGCCTTGACCATAGGGGTGTACTGGTCTCTGCGAACAGCCATTTTCAGCTTGCTGTGCTCGTAATACTCTTTAGAGCTACCACGACCATAGCCCTTGGGCTTCATGCCTTGTCCAGTGTAAATGGTGCTACAGATCACCCACATGTCTCTGGGGTAGAGTGCGGGATCAAACTCTTCAGCAACCACGGGTTCAGTATTTGCAAAGCGTTTGAAGCTTTCAGTGAATCCGTATTTGCAAAACAGGTAATGCACCATAGAGCTGACTGCCCTGACTGTGGGGTTGACGCTCTTTTCATTGTGAATGCGAGAGTGAACCATTTGTTCGGTTTCACGAACACCATCAGCCATGTACGCGCACAAGCTGCGCTCGAATGTGATTTTGTCACGAACGAAACGCACGAAGATGTTGTTGGTGCCAATGGAAAACACCCGATCTTGTATCACTGGCGATATCGTGAAACGACTGCCGGAGATGTAGATGCTTCCAGCTTGCGAAACATAGGGCAGATAGATGAACCGCGGATCAAGCAGTTCACCGTTGAACTTGAAGAAATATTTCATCAAGTAGATGTCGGAACGAGCCGTCTCATACGTTCGTTTGGAACGCTTGATTCCGCCTCGCTTGGAGCCATTGTGCTTGACCGCCTCCATGTACTCTTCTTCAGGTGTGCAACGCTGACAACCAGCGTAAGTCAAACCTTGGGGAAAGTCTTTGGCAGCTGACTTGAACACTTCGTCAATGTAGCGTTCGGTAAACACCATCTGGTGAGTGGCCAGACCCGATGCCAACTTGTCGTTGAGTTTCGGGGTGGTGTCTTCCATGAATTTTATCAGCTCAGGATGCACTTGACTAACTCCTTTTTAACAATCATCATTTACCAGATGTCTGAGATTTCGTCTTTTGTACAAAAGCCCAAACACCCACAACTGCTGTAATAGCGACAGGCACCGCCTTCATGAATTCGACAAAGCCCTTGCGACGCAAGGTTTTGCGTTCTTCTTCTTCACGTATACGCTGTGTCTTTTGCTCTTCGCGTAGACCTTCGATCTTTTTGTTGAGCAATTCAGCCTCATGTTTGCTGCGCAATTGCTCCGCTTCTAGATCGCGTTGTGCTTGATCTCTTTCAGCCATGAGGCGTTCATTCTCAAGCTCAGCACGTCGGGTTTTGTTATCGCTCTCGATAGCACGAACTTCCAAGTCACGCATGGCCAACTCGAATTTACGAGTTTCCGCACTGACCTCATCGTTGAGTGCTTCCAGGTACGATTTGTGAAGTTTGAAGTGGGGGATTTCCTCACAACTGTCGTAGCGGTGAGCAACCACTTCACTCTTTTCCATCTCGTTCGTAACAGAACTGTTGGTCAACACATAGACCCCATCACGCATATCCGGTTCTTTATGCGGCTGGATGACAAAGATGTCGCGGCCTATTTTTGTCCAACGCCGACCGATAGTGCCTGCGTTATCTATAATTTTAATGCTCCGGATAAAATTCGCACTGTTAGGTGTCAAATTCTGAACGGAGGAGTTGATGGTTTCGCCATTTTCAATTTCATGCACTTCCAGTGAAGAGACTGAATCTCTTGCACCCTTAATCATCTCACCAGCGCGCGAGTATGGATGGTAAAAACCATCTCTCATGCCATAAATGCTGATGGCATAGTCGATGTCTTTCAAATACACGATACCACCGAACTTCTTGAGCAATTCCAGAGGTATGGCGTATTCGACCCGTACGACATCGCTTTGAAAGCTGACATGGGCGTTTGGATTGACATCGGACCAAACAGCCTGGGCAATTTCCAACTCCTTGCTGTTCTCCACGTCCTGACAATTCATCAGACCCAGCAATTGTTTCTTGATGTTTCCATCCACACTGGTTTCGAACCGAACCACCAGTTTGCTCTCACCAGCTTGGTTCTTTTTCTCCAGTATGAATCGAAAACCATCGCGAGTAGCGATGGCGATATCCATTGGCAAGCTGTTGACAAATGTCACATTTCTTCGAAACGCTGCATTGGCGTGCGCGCTTCGATCACTTCGCCAAGGATTGATGTGGCCTTCTAGACCAATGTGTGGTAATGTGCGGTCTGGTATGCTCATGTCACTGCTCTCAAGTCTCAGGTTTGTATTCATCACGATACAGGTCAAAGTCGAAGCGCTGTTACACACTTAACCTGTTATCGATGTAGTGATATGTGATTATTTTAATTTTCATTTTCACAAGCCTGATTCCATTTTTTCTTTTATGCCGGCATAAAAGAAAAGCAGCATAAATCCCAACAACCACACCCCGAAAGGTGCAGCTGTTGGGACAAGCCCCAAAAGAAAACGTCTTGCTCTGGAAGCAAGATTGTCTTTTGAATAGGTAAGAGAGCCTTCCCAGGCTCTCTTACCCTCAGTCGACATCAGGGTGCGGAGATGTCGTTGAAGTCGATGGCGATCTTCTTCGTGGCCAGCTCAGGCAGGCCCGTCACTTCCACCTTGGCCAGCACGGGCAGGTTCGTGATGTGCTGGAAGGAAGGCTGAACGGTCAGTTCTTTGCTGTTGGCGCCGTTGCGATGCAGCGGCAACACCAGGGTCATTTCCGGTTTCCACGCCATGTTGCCGAAGTGCAGCGGGTTGGGCACGCCATCCGCAGCGCCTTCGGGAGCACCGAAGGTGATGAAGATCTTGCCAGACAGACGCTCGTCCAGGGTGGACACGATCTTCACGTTGAAGTGATCGCCCAGGGTACGGGTGTCACCGGTCACGGTCAGATAGCGAGCCAGCACCGGGTCGGTAGCGATCACCACTGTCGGAGCAGCGCTGCTGCCACCGTTCAGGGCGTCGGCTGCGGCCTTGTAGCCGGAGTCGCGGTACATGCGGTACACCACGTTGCGGATCAGTGACACCAGGGCGCCCTGGATGTCGGCATCGCGCTCGGCAGACTTCACGCTGGCGGTCATTTCGGACACATCCACGCTCTTGGCTTCGAAGAACGGATCGACCAGGAAACGAGCCACGCCCAGGATTTCGGGGGTATCACCCACGGCGTCCTTGTTGTTGACGTAAGCTTGCAGCACGTCGGCGACGCGCAGCAGTTCGGTCACAGCGGCGTTGCTGGTGCGGATACGGGTAGCCGTGATCAGCGCAGCCAGGTCGGAAGCGTCGGTGTTGTCACCCTGGCCCAGAGGACGCGGGATCGTGATCGGAGCCAGCAGAGGCACTGCGTACGTTTGGTTGAACACCGTCACGTCCAGCAGCTGACCGCGTTGACGACGGTTCGTGTTGGTACGACGAGCTTCCAGGTCGTAGCCAGCCAGCTTGGCGCCGTTGAACAGAGCAGCCACAGCAGCCACAGCAGCGTCGGTCGGTGCGTACTTGGTACCGTCGGAGCCGGTCACAGACACCACCACCACATCACCAGACATCAGTTGGGTGTCGGCGGTTTCCAGGTTCACAGAACCAGAAACGTTCACGCCCAGACGCACGGTCCATTCGCCAGAAGCCACGCCTGCCAGCAGGGTGGAGGCGGCGCCGGAAGCCAGCTTGGTGTCCTTGTCGATCTTGATCGAGCTGTTGGCGAAGTTCAGAACCATCTGGCGATAGTTGCCCTGAACGGCGTAGTTGAAGGTGGCCAGGGGCAGGTCAGCGGTACGGAAACGAATGACTTCGTTGTCGGTGCCGTTGGTCACTTGCAGGTACACGTTTTCCAGGCGCACAGCGGTGTCGATGGCGTCGGTGCTGTCTTGTTGGCCGGTAGCCAGCAGAGAAGCGGATTGGCTCACGCCCAGCAGGGAGAACTTCTTGCCGAATGCCAGAGCAGACGTGGTCACGGCTTCGTCACCCACGGTGGCGGTGCGCGGAGCCAGCAGAGCTGCGGGCACGAAGTTGCCTTCGCTTTCAGCACGGTGGATCGGGACGATCTTGGTCAGTTCGTTCTGCAGGATGGACGCATCACGCACGGCGTGCACGATGTTGCGACGCTTGAAGTTGTCCACGGCGCCAGAGACCTGACGACGCACTTCGTTGTAGACTTGCACCAGATGGATCGACACGGTGTAGCCGACTTGGTCCGGAGTCACCACCACGGTGGGGTACAGGGCTTCGCCGAGCTCGTCTTGACGAGCAGCTTGCATGTTGTACGCCACGGAGTACACGGCGGCTTGACGGTTTTCCTTCTCGTCGTAGGCTTCCATGGCCGGGATACGACCCACATCACCCACAGCGCCCACGAAACGATCTGTCTCGGTGGAGGTGCCCAGCGGCTTGGCAGCGCGCAGGAACGTACCGATGTCACCAGCCATCAGGCCAGCCACCACGCCGGCTTGACGCTGGCTGTCGATGAAGGACTCGAGACCAATGCTCTTGTCGCTGGCGATGTGGTCGATCGTGTTTTGCAGAGAAGACACTGCGTTGTCCAGATGGCTCTGGAGCTGGGGGCTCAGGCTTTCCAGAGCGACGACGCTCTTGGACACATCGGAGCCGACGAAGCCAGCGCCGCCTTGGGCGTTCACGCTGTGCTGCAGTTGTTGGACCAGACCACCGAGGCCAGTGGTCGACTTTTTGTTTTGGAACAGTTTCATTTGGATTTTCCTATCTTCCAGAGAAAGAGGCTTTTGGGACGTGCAAACAGAAATGGTTTTATCGCGTTCGTTTAAGTCAGCGACAGAAGTTCAAGATACCTGAGAGTCAGCGGTGAAGCTGCCACAGATGCGTGTTTCTCGTACACATACAATTGTTTCAGTATTGCACGACAAACAGCAAGATGATGATCACGCGCCTTGGCTGCTGTGAAGTGGCCAGGGTAAACGATCACACCAATTGCGAGATTGCTCAGGGGAACGACCTCGAATGGAGTAGCGTCACCGAGACTTTCGATATCGGTGAACAAACGATCAAAGACGGTATCTTGTTGGAACTTGTCCTTCGATAGCGGACCCAACTGTGTTTCAATCAAGACTTTGTCCTGATCGTTGGCAGTAGATATCCACTCATAAAGAATAGATTGCGATTCGCGAACTCCGAGGATGTGTTCATAGAAACTCTGCGCAGCTTCGATGCTGAGCAAATCATTCATAGAAAGAATGGGTTTGAGTTTGCTGTAATTCAAAATATCAGCAGTCGCAAGACCGTGACGTTTGAGTGCACCCACCACCCAATGCGGGATGATGTAGATGCTGTTGGATATTTTCGAGAAACGGTACATGGCGGTTTCTTTACATGGTGTTTCGTGGATCAATAGACACAGGCTTCTACATGATGGGGCGCATGATTCTGTTACGCTGTGTTTTTTTACGACCACTCGGATTGGTATGGTGAAGAATTTTTGAAAGAATCGGTAGCAATACCACATTAACAAGCACGACGACAATGGATAAAAAATTGCTTTTGGTCAAGTCAGTAACCCTCCTGTATCGGGAAAGTCAACTGCCTCATGCGACTGATAACTCCTCTGCATTGGTTAAATCCATTGTGGAGAGCATTGAACTGCCCGAAGTCAGTGTGGGTATGGTCAATACCGAAAGAGATCTCTTGGCGGGTTTGAAGGAGATCTGCATAGAGATGTGTAATTTTGACGCTGGGCATCAATACACCAGCGTGGAGTTGCTACAAAAGATTCGTCATGCCACTCGTGACGAAGAATCTCTCTACACTTCATTCAAAGAAGGAGTGGAGGGTGTTTTGGAAGAAAACGAACTCAAACGGTTCTGTATCAATCTTCGAAATTCACTGAACGAACACGTTCGGGAAACCCATATTAACCGCATCATCAATGCGGCTGCAAAGAAGCTGCGTTTTGAAAGAGAGAAGATTCCGAACATTTCGGAATTCATCGCCGGCGTCACTGCCGAGCTGGAGCCTTACCAGAACGCCAGCAAGACCGATGATCCGGCGATCGTGGGATCGGTGGATTTGAATGATCCTGAATCAATTAAGGAACAACTTAATTTGGCGCGGGAACTCAACAACGAAGATGGCATCATGCGTACCGGCTGGCAAGGCCTTAACCGCATGACGCAAGGGGGATTTCGTCGCGGCGAATTTATCGTTGTGGGTGCTTTGCAGCACAATTTCAAGACAGGTTTTTCTCTGTCTTTGTTCAAACACATCGCCATCCACAACACACCGTATATGTTGGATGCAAAGAAAAAGCCTCTGCTGCTGCGCATCTCGTTCGAAGATCCATTGTCTCTGAACCTGCCGTTCTTGTATCGCAATATTTACGAGAACAAGACAATGACCATGGCGGATGTTCAAGGTAAACCTTTGGACGAACTATCCCGATACATCACTGATGAGTTGACCGTCAATGGTTACTCCATCAAGATGATGCACGTCAATCCGTCCATGTGGACGTATCGGGATATCTGTAACAAGATTTTGGAGCTGGAAGCCGAAGGTTACGAAATTCACCTGTGTATGCTGGACTACCTGGCCATGGTCCCCACGACTGGTTGCAACGAGGCAGGACCCACTGGTTCTGCTATGCGCGATATGTATCGTCGTATGCGTAACTTCCTGTCAGCCAAGCGTATCACTTGCATCACACCGCATCAGCTTTCCACAGAAGCCAAGATGTTGATTCGCAACGGTATGGATGAACAATTCGTCAAAGAAATTGCCAACAAAGGCTATTACGACGGTTGTCGCACGATTGACCAAGAGGTCGATATGGAATTATACATCCATATCGTTAAAGTGGATGGTCGTTCATTTCTGACCATCCAGCGAGGAAAACACCGGGTGATCAAACAAACCCCAGAGGCCGATAAGTATTGTGTTTTGCCTTTTCACGATATCGGCGATATCCGTGACGATATCAATGGTAGAGACACCTCTACCAAAAAACCTGGTGCGGTGAAGATGGAAGACGGGACTGAAAAATCAGCATTCTGGCAATTCGATAAAGAAGAAGTTTGAACTGGTGTGAAATTGTATAGCTCCCAATAACCTAATACGCCCATTGCGGGCTGTGCAATCATGTCCAAAGAAGCTCTTGATGAATTCCTGTCACGCACACCCGACAGCGTGAGTAAAAACTGTCGGGTGGAGTCTTTCGAAGAATCCCCTATCCGTCCTTTGCTACACATCTCCATGGATACCAATATCACGGAGATGGTGCCTCGTATCTCTACCCGTCAAATGAGCACTGAAGATCGCACCACGCCTCGAGTCGTGGGTGCACCAACGCTCTATGGATGCATACTGGCATACCAGTCGGTTCATTCTGATTACTTGAATGGTAAACCGCGTTCATCCGAAAACAAGGAACAAAATCGTTCCATGTGGAAAAACGGTTACAAGATTTACTCGATCCCCTACGAGTACTGTCTGAAACCCTCACCGGCTTTGGTGCCAGATGTCAAGAATACGGATGAAACCTGGTTAGTGGCCTACAGTGCTGAATCACGTTCTTACAAGCCTGTCAGCGTGGGTCGTGTGTTTTGCACTGAAATCAATGCCGAGACACGCAGTGGTGAAAGACCGGTGGTGGATGCCACGGTTTATGTCGAGGTCACTCTTGAAGAAGGTATCTATTTTTCCAAGAACCACAAACTGAGCAAGGGTTATTGGAAGATCGATACCCCAATCTTTGACATCGAGTCATGGAAAAACCTATCATGGCGCGATGACAAAGACGTGGTGGTTGAAGAAATCAAAGCATCTGAGTTTTTCAGCGTCAAGCGTTCAGTGGCAGATCTGCTGTCTCTGAAAGAAGACAAAGTCCCTGCGTTTTTGAGCTGGCGCTGAGAAATGCTCAAAAGGGAGAATAGATGCTTTCTGGAAAAGATTTATTGATCGATACCAGCAAAACATGGTCTGAGTCTGAATCTCGTGATGTGTTTTTTGAAATGGTGGCTTTACAAAAAGACAACTTGATTTCAAAACACTGTGGTTTGGTTTGGAGTGAAAAAATTCGAACCAGGCAATGGAAAACACATCATCTCATTTCTCAAAAACTGACGCACGCAGTTGTGTTGCTGACCATGCCGGCATTTGATGAGAAGTCTTTAGAACTGCCCAAAATCGATACAGCTCAAGGCTATGGAGCTTTGAGTGAGGTTTTGGGAATGCTGATCACTTTGATTCTTTCTGAAAAACGCGAATCCGTAAGCAACACCGCTCTCGTTTTTAACGATGCATATGCGTATGGTCTTAGACATCGTCGCATTGGTGATAGTTTGGAAAAATGCTGTCACCGTGTCGTGGGTGCATTGGATGGCGATACAAGTATCGCTTTGGTAGAATTTTTCAGACTGTGTCGAATTGCTGGTTTTACCATCGATGTGATGTCTGGCTTTTTCAAAGGCCAAATGTTTATACACAAGCTATTACAGCTGGATGGCAATTTGTGTGCGATCGATGAAAAAGTACCGATTTTCAATGGATGGTATTACAACCATATCAAACTTAAAACACCCAGTGTTTGTTTTAATGAAATCGGATTGTGGCTTTATAATACACCACACAGGTTTTGAACAAAAAAAAAACAAGCAGCATAAAAGCCCAGGGATTTTCCCTGGGCTTTTATGACGTTGAATAACTGTAGAGACTCAAACCGTGAATCACTGTTTGGAAATGTTCAGATATTCTTTACGCTTTTGTTTGATTACTTCGAACAAGTGTTCCAAAACAGGAGCGCTGATGAAGGTGCTGTAATTCTTAGGGTTACTTGCTCTTGCAGCAAAATAACCATGTTCAATCACAACATCGGTTTGATCCTCGCCATTGCTGCTGATGGATTTGACTTTTTCATTTTCACCAAGAATGATGACTCGGGCGCCGGCTTCTCGAGAAGTGAAACTGTAGCTCCAGTTGCGAGTCCACTGGCCATTTTCGCCTTGGACCAAAGACTCAGTGTACTTCTTGTCGCTATAATAGCCCTGCAACCCATTAACATCGGGTAACTGATCATCAGATGCCGGATTCTCATCAAAGAGCTTTTTCATCTGGGTTTCAAACCAGTGAGCATCTTTTTCATGCAACACGGCAGCCTTGGCCTCATCCCAGCCCGAGGCAATCATCAATTTGTAATAATCCTTTTTCAACATGTGTGGGTCAATGTGGCCTTCGTGACCAGGGTATGATGTGTTTTCCAAAACATCATAGACAATGATGTCGCGAAAATGGTTGTTTCTCGGCTCCATCACGAAACTCACTCGGCAACCATTTTTGTGTTTTTGTACAAAATGAAGACTGAATGAGTTTCTAGACACTTCAAGCCTGTTGTCGCCCACAGTGGCCGATTGGTACTGTTGTGTGCTTGGAACCACATCTCCAGAACTCAATGATTCATTGAATATGGCGTGAGCGCGCAAACCATTGTCATGACCCCAAAGGCGATAACTGGTCGTAAAATATTTCAAATGCAGCTGCCATTTGAAATCTACAGGCCATGTGAAAGTCGGTGGTGTCAATTGCAGGATTTGTTCTTCTGTCTGTTTTTCGTAATCCGGCAGCGTTACTTGACCGTTCTGGTACTCTTTCAAATAACGAGACAGCGACTGTATTCTGGCCTGCTCTCTGAGTATGGTGGCGGTTGGTCCTTTACGTTCCAACAAAGCAGTCGTTCGTTGGGTATCAAACATTTGCATCATCTGGTTAACCCGCCAATGCATGGCTTGTAAGCGACTAACTACATGAGGGGCCATGGTGCTTTCCATGGTGTTGGTCAAATCTTTGAAGTTTTCATCCAACAAAGAGACCAGATGATTAAATTGCGTTTCGGTATTGTTCACGATTTCAACCTTTTTCAATAAAAAACAAAAACAATGAATCACTCAAATGGTCGGATACAAATCCGACCATTTGAGCTCTTATTTGGCATACTGGATGTAGTAGTTGTTCAGCTGGCGATTATAGTCCACCAGACTGTTGTAGATACACACATCGCTGCGGCAAGTGCTGTTGACTCGATTGGACCAGTCTTCAATGTGTTTGTCCAATTCAGCTTTGTCTTGATGGGTAATCTTGTTGGACGCCATGATCTTTTCGACCAGGCTGTTCATGATGCCGTTTTGGGATTGCACCGCATTGACGTAGCAGCGCTGCACTTCCCGAGCAGACGGGCGACCATCACAATAGCCGTTACCGGCGAAACTGACTGTGCTGATCAGGGAGAAAATCAGGGTGATAAAGAACTTTTTCATTTGAAACTCTCTTTGATTGGATTTGATAAAGAACGAATGTTGTCGAAAAACCGACATACAGGAGGAGGGCAGATGCCCTCCTCCTGTCTATGCCGTCAGAGCCGGTGCATGGACTTAATTCGCTTACGCACGGAATTTATGGTTGGGGCTGCGATAAACGTCGCGATGACCGGCGGGTTTGTTCAGAAAAGAACTGCCTGTCATCGCTTGGATCAGTTTGCGAGCTACCATATCCGCAATCTCTTCCTTGTCTTCTTGGCAGAGTCGTTCGTAATTGAACTTCTCCTTCATCTTGACAGGTTGCGTTTGTTCCGCAGGCTGTTCTCGAACAGATTTTGCAGCACCGACCGACTTTTTACCAGAAGTCGTGATTTCCACCACAGTGTTATTGGCTCGAGCCTCCTGATAAGGTTGTCGCAACGCAACCCCAACGTCGGCAGGAATTTGACCAGAAAATCGAACTTTACCCAATAAGCCATCCATCTTGCGATAAGAGATGGTCACCAAACCGCGAAGTTGTTCGATATTTTCATTGACCAGCATACCGCCAGTCATGTGTACGCTTTCGATCTTGGTGAGGATGGCTTTAACCTGATTCACATCCAGTCTTGGCGCAAACAGAGTATTTTCGATGGCATCGACTGTCCACACTAGGTCCGCCAGCGGAGAATCTTCACTTTTGACACCTATCGACAGTAGGCCGAATTGTTTGGAGATTTCATCCAGAAAAAATTCGGCCCGGTGTTTATCGGTTTTATCCTTATAGCCGTCCTTAATGTATTGTTTTTGAACACCAGCGATCACTCCGGAAATGAGTTTCCGAACTACCGATGGCGCATCAGGCATCAAGTGTGTTCCTGGTGCAAGATTTGCTTGTTTTTCTGCATCAATAATGGAACTGCCGATGTCGTTTCGGTAGATGACATCGAAATTTTCGTTGGCACGTTTTTGCAGAGCCACTTTGATAACTTGAGACATGGCGAAATCCTTTTTTCCAAAGAAGGGTTGTGTTTGAATAAGCATTCAGCCGAGTCAACCTCAACTCCATACTGAATGTGATGCGAGTAGCAGCAAGCTGCACTCATTTCTGGCCTGAATGATCTCCCTCATTAAGACCAGATTGGGGACTCTCGCTTTGAATATCTTTCTTCAAAGCGAGAGGTTTTGTAATTCCACCTTTACGAATACTGAGCACGGCACCGATTTGTTGTTCGGCATTCGTCAGATGGTAGTGGGTGACTGTGGATTCATTGATCGTTTTCAGATAAGAATCTTTGTGGTGCAACAGTTCACCGATTTCGCGCAATTCTTTGTGCAATATTTCTTTTTCGGAGGCTGCAGTTCCTGCAGCTTCTTGATGGTCGACTGTTTTCGTGCTGAAGAACTGAGTCATGAAAAATAAATTGAAACGATTGCCGTGATCAGACCAGATTGCAGATACAACTGGTGAGGATGGCGGCGTTGGTTTTGGGATTCTTCACAGTGATTGTGAAGTAAGATGATTTTTCCACATCATCCTCGTAAGTCAGATAAACCGAGTAATGACGAGTTTTGGATGCTTTGTTGAGAATGTGGCGCTTGGCAGCATCCATGGCCATGTGAAAGCTCAAAATGTTTTCGTTGAATTCAGACAACTGACCAGTGCGCATTTTGGTTGAAAGCACCAACTGCGTTTTTGCAATTCGTTTTTCAATCGCACTGAACAGATGCGCATCGTTGGGTCCAATGCGCAGAAATCTCTCTTCACCTTGCTTTTGGGAGTTATTTTTCAGCATGGAAACGATGGTATCGATCAAACCTTTTTCATTAAAAGTTTTGAGGATATTCACAAATTGACCAGCCATTTTACCATTCCTTTAAAAGTCGAAGATGTTTGTTAAATCACGGTATAGCTCAGTATCACCGTTTGAAGAGATTGTTAAAGGTATACCTTTAACGTTTTCCTCAATGCGGTTATATGTGCCTATTTTTTATTTCATTTGACTGTTGTGCCAAACAAAATATTTCGGGATTCGGGCATATGGACCATACAAGGAAAAGCCATTGTCGCTATCCCTTGTATGGTCTTGGTTTTTATTCCACATTCACTTAAGACGCTGTCAGCGCCACATGGATTTTTGAGAGAGCCTCACCGGTGTGTCGATTACGGATAATGATGCCGTATGTTGGCGAAGTTTCGAAATCTTTCAGGTATTCGAATGAGATCACGTGATCCGAATATGCCGGATAATTCGATAATACCTTTTCCTTTAGAGACTCGATGTCCAATCGAGAAACTTCCAAAGCATGATCGTTGTCTTGAGTTTGCCTAATTCTCTCCAGAACGTGATCGACACATGTTAAAAATTCTTCCACATTTTCAACAACAATGCTATCATGCTCCGCTAGACGATCCTCCATGCCTTCGCCTGTATGGCTGTAGTGGCTAACTGATGTGAAGCCGTTGTTGAGTTTGTGGAGTTTATCCAAAACCGATTTTGAAGACATACAACACACCGTAGAGTTCGTTAAAGGAAGGTTTTGTGAAGACAATATGTAATTTGTCGAAATGTGTTTTTTCGAACAAGCCTCCACATATGGTTGGTTGGTGTGTGTAACTTTATCACCACGAAAAGGTAAAAAAACAGCATAGAGAGGAGAGGGACGTAGCCCTCTCCTCTCAGTGCTTGCTCACCACCATTGCATACCAACGCGAATCGTATTAGTCGACTAACTCCAACCACGAAATGTCGACACAGTGGAAATAATGATTCGCGCCCCCTCACTCACTACGCTACCGCCTTACGACGGGCACTAGGTCAACTCCCAGCCAATGAGGGGTTCTCGGTGCGTTCTCACCGAGGGTTTGTTTTTTGGAGATACTCCAGTACTTACCCCATTTAATAGTACCCTAACTGGATTAGGCAGGACGGCTTCACCGTCGTTCTTTTCGCGATGTACTCGCACATACATATTAGCCGCTAAATTACAGTGAATTAAAAAAAAAAACAGCATACACAGCAGAGGGATTAATCCCTCTGCTGTGTTTATGACGCTTCCCTGTTTTCTGGAGGAGTGTATGGAATTTCAGTGTCTTTCTTCAACCACACGCCAGCACCTGCCGCAACTACTGCAGCTGAAACAGAAGATAGACCGGCAGCAAAATCACCACCGTCAAATGTGCGGTTAATGATGGTGTTGTATATGGTCAAACCAAAGAAGACCAGTGCACCGATCACTACCACGCCGTAACCAATCACGCGAGCTGGATCAAAGTCGCCATTGGCAGAAGTCATACAATCTTCTACCACGCGTTTAGTTTTTTCAAAAGCCATAAAATCTCTCCTGTAAGTAATAGACTCACAAGATGTTGAGATTTTCAAGCCATTGTTTCTAAAAAAGGTATCTTGGTTTTTTGAAAAGATACATCCACCAGCTTTGTACCAAAGCCTTGTGTTCCGTGCGAAAGCTTTAATGGCTTATGTGTGACGACTTCCGGGAATGATCCGTCTTTTTCGGATATTCCAATCTGCAGCCGTAAGTTTTGGTTTAAACTTTTCGATTTCTTTCAAAAAGGTAATCAAAGAACGCTTGCATTCTTTGGACTTTTCAGCACTCATTTCTTCACCATTGATCGGATGGTGAGTTTTGTTCAAACCGTCACTGAAAGTCTGGGAAGTCTTTTGAGAGGACATGAATTATCCTTGATTTGATGAGTGTTTGGTAGCATAAAAAACAGGAGAGCTGTTCCCCTGTTTAATGCGTTTTGATTGGTCTGCCCTGAGGGATTCGAACCCCCGACCTTGGCCTTCGCTGACCTGTACTGCTTAGAAGGCAGCTGTTCTATCCGCTGAACTAAGGGCAGGGTGACAGTTTCGTAATTATCGCATGGGCGAACACACAAATCTATTCCATGCTAACAATTACCACTCGCTCTATGTATGTGTTCCCCAGTTATCCACTGTCAGTTTTCTGGGTATACCGCTTCCAGTAGATTTCACCTTACCTTCGTCTAGTTGCTACTTTCCGGTGACTACGCACGCGCGGTGCGGCGGCTCTCTACGTCTCAAAAGAGATACTGGATTTGGATTTGGTGCCACTTGTCTGATTCGAACAGACGACCTACCGCTTACCTTACCACTTCGTTTTTCAACGCCAGTGGCTGAAGCCAGAGCTGCGGATATGGGAGATTTCTCTCTTGATGCGCAGGTGTATTCTTCAGGCACTGTTTGTGGTCTGGACTGTGTCTTAGTCATGGGTTCCAGATGCAGTAGAAATGATTTTCGCCGGAGCTACATCCCAATTTTGTCTGCTGTATTCTCTAAAACCTTTAGACTCTTCCCATACAGTCTCTACACCTTCTCAGCGACTTTTCTTTTTACTGGACACACATCTCTCATCGAGAAGGCATCGGTCAGTGAAATAACATTCTGAGCTTGGCTCGGCGTTGTCTCGGTGATATCTGTGTTACCAGAATCGCCAGGGAGTTCGCCGACTTTGAGAAGATTCACCAAACCTGGCAATAGCCAGAATTCTTTTACCGTCTTTCGATTACAACGTTACGCCACAGAGTGACTACCATTGTATTTTTCGGTGGTGCTCATGTAAATGTTGGACAGTTGTTTGCGTTCATCTCCATAAGTTCAAATCGCAAACTCAATCCATTCAACATAAGGCGGTTGCTCTACCAACTGAGCTAAAGTGGCTTGAATAAAAAAGACTACCTAGGTAAGTCCCGAGCTGCACGGACTAATCACAGGGAATTCTCGAAGGGGCTACCAACCCACTGGCTTGTCAGCGTGACAAACATCGAGCTCTTCTGTGAAA